>Ga0207713_1000107_pt1 | contig 137841 bp, 125 predicted proteins | sample KBSS64metaG_FD_184404 | JGI IMG/M metagenome (GOLD analysis project Ga0207713, IMG submission 184404) | Switchgrass rhizosphere microbial communities from Kellogg Biological Station, Michigan, USA - KBS S6-4 metaG (SPAdes) (version 2) | ecosystem: Host-associated > Plants > Roots > Rhizosphere... | reverse complement strand
CCCCCGCCGGCAAGCGGAGCGCCGCCCGGCCGGGCGGCTACGGGTCATGCGTTCGCATCAGCCCTTGATGAAGCCCAACAAGATCTCGTTGATTTCATCGGCCTGCACGGTGCACATGCCGTGGGAGCCGCCCTTGACCAGGTGCAAGGTCGAGCCCTTCACCAGCTTGTGGCTCTTCTCGCCAGAGGCCACCAGCGGCACGATCTGGTCGTCGTCGCCGTGCAGGATCAGGGTCGGCACGTCGATCTTTTTCAAATCTTCAGTGAAGTCTGTTTCCGAGAACGCCTTGATGCAGTCGTACTCGCCCTTGACGCTGCCCAGCATGCCGATGGACCAGAACGAGTCGATGGCACCCTGTGAGGTTTTCGCGCCGTCGCGGTTGAAGCCGAAGAACGGCAAAGCCAGGTCCTTGAAGAACTGCGAACGGTCGGCAGTGAAACCTGCGCGGATGCCGTCGAATACGTCAAGCGGCAGGCCTTCGGGGTTGGCAGCGGTTTTCAGCATCAATGGGGGCACGGCGCCAATCAGCACCGCCTTGGCGACACGAGAGGTGCCTTGACGACCGATGTAACGCGCCACCTCGCCGCCACCGGTGGAGTGGCCGATCATGATCGCGTCTTTCAAATCCAGCGCTTCGAACAACTGCGCCAGATCGTCAGCGTAGGTGTCCATGTCGTTGCCGTCCCAGGTCTGACCTGAACGGCCATGGCCGCGGCGGTCATGGGCAATCACCCGGTAGCCTTTCTGGCCCAGAAACAGCATCTGCGCATCCCAGGCGTCGCCATCGAGCGGCCAGCCGTGGGAAAACACGATGGGCTGACCGCTGCCCCAGTCCTTGTAAAAGAATTCGGTGCCGTCTTTGAGGGTCAGAATAGACATGGAGGCAAACCTCGGGAAATGTGCGGGGAAAGTGCAGCTTAGTCCCGGATTGCAAATGTGCATTGTCGATATGTGCTGGTTTCAGAAGAGCCATGGACGTCCCCGTAGCAGCACGGCTTGCCGGCGGGAGCGTTATGTCTGTGACGAATAATTCGCCTGGCACACCGCTCCCGCCGGCAAGCCGCGCTGCTACGGGGTTTTAGAGTGTCATCCCGTCCTGCGCCACGATCACATGCCCCGGCAGTTCATCGGCATGCTCGATCAACCACGCATCCAGCGTGTGCCCCACATGGGTCAGCACCGCCTTTGCAGGTTCAAGCGCATCGATGATCTGCAACGCCAGGTTCAGGTCATTGTGGTTGCGTGGCGTCTGGGGTTGCGGCGGCATGGAGCAGTCCAGCACCAGTACGTCCAGTGCCTGCTCGCGCAATAACGCCTCGGTCGTATCCGGCAACCCGACGGTGTCGGTCAGGTAGGCGATGCGCCTGCCCTCGCCCTCCAACAGATAGCCCAGTGTGGGCTTTGAGTGCACCAGCGGCAGCGCGGTGACCTGCAACCCACCGAACAGGCGCGTCTCGAACGCCGCGAACGGCTGGCTGAAATCCAGGATGCCGGGGTGCTTGTACAGATCCGACAGGCCCTCGGGATCCGCCGGACCATGCACCGGAATCACCAGCCCCTGCCCCCAGCGCAGGTGCAACAGGCCTTGGGCGTGATCGGCGTGGTAGTGGGTCTGCAGAATGCCGCTGAAACTGCGCGGCGGGAAACGCTCGCAGAGGTCCGGCAGGCCGCTGTCGATCAGCCAGCGTTGGTCGCCCATCTCCACCAGCGCCGAGCACGGCAGGCGGCGCAGGCGAGCATCGGCCTGGGCCGCCGTGCACGCCTGACAGTGGCAACCGTAGACCGGCACCTGCCGCGCATCCCCCGTACCGAGCAGCGTCAGGCGCATGCGTGCTCCCGGTCGATGTGCTGCAACAGCCTGGCGACGGTCTGCTCAAGGGCGCCTGAGTTGTCGAGCAACAGGATTGGCGAGCCACCGGCCGGGGCGGCGGCCAGCAGTTCGTCGGCAAATTGTGCGTTGCGCGCCAGGCGTGCCTCGATCTCCCCGGAGGTTTCACGGTTGCGCGCCAGCAGACGCCGGCGCAGCACCGCCTGATCGACGCTCAACAGCACCACCAAAAGATCCGGGTAGCGCGCGCGAGCCGGCTCCAGATGCCCGCGTGAACCGTTGACGAGCACGTCATGCCCGTCGGCCAGCCACTGGTCGATCTCTGCCGGAATGCCGTAGTGCAGACCGTTGGCAAACCAGCTCAGGGCAAACGCGCCCTGCGCCTGCATCTGCCGGAATTCCTCGACGCTCACGGCCTGCGCCGCCTCGCCGCGAGCTTCGGCGGATCGGGTGATGACCCGACGCACGATCCGGCAGCCACGTGCGGCCATCGGTTCGCGCGCGGCGTCCAGCAGGCTGTCCTTGCCCGAACCGGATGGTCCGATGAGATAGATCAACCTGCCTGTCATCAAAAAACCCTCTTCGCTTGTCGCCAGACCTGCTGGATCACCGGCAGTGTGCCCACGGCGCGGGCGTGGATCAGATCGGCGCGCAGGCCGACGCGGATTTCGCCGCGATCGTTCAGCCCCGCCGAGCGTGCCGGTGCCAGGCTGACCGTGGTGACCGCCTTTGCCAGACCCGCGCCCGGCACCTGCGCATTATCGCCCAGTTGCCCGCGCTTTTGCTCCAGCTGGTCGCCCAGGGTGAACGCCGCTTGCAGGAGGCTGGCCGGATAATAATCGCTGGACAGGATATCCAGTAGCCCTTCTTGCGCCAGAGTCGCCGCCGCGATGTTGCCCGAATGCGAGCCACCGCGAACGATGTTCGGTGCGCCCATCAGTACGCTCATGTCCAGCCGCCGGCACGCCTGCGCCGCTTCCAGGGTGGTCGGGAACTCGGCGATGGTCATGCCGTAGCCCGCCGATTCCTCGACGTGGGCGACGGTCGCGTCGTCGTGACTGGCCACCGACAGCCCCCGCGCCAGACAAATGTCGACGATGGCCTTGCGGTAACGGTCACTGTAGATCTTCGAGTTGGCGACCTGCTCGACGATGAATTCGTCCATCTGCTCGGTGCTCAGGTGGTACTTGCCCATGTAGTACTCACGGTACTTGGATTCCAGGGCGAACTGACGCTGGCCCGGCGAATGGTCCATCACTGACACAAGCTGCACCAGCGGCTGTTCCACCAGGTCGCGGAACACGCTCAGGGTGTCGGGGTGGCAGACTTCACAGCGCAGGTGCAGGCGATGCTCGGCGCGGGTCATGTCGGCGGCGTTGGCCCTGGCGATGGCTTCGATCATGCCCGGCAACTGCTGCATGCGCTTACCCTTGGGGTTGACGTCGCCGATGGACAGCGCGTCGAACACCGTGGTGATGCCAGCGGCGATGATCTGCGCATCGTGGCTCATCACTGCCGACGCCGAGGGCCAGTCCACACCGGGGCGCGGGCTGAGGTGTTTTTCCAGATTGTCGGTGTGCAGCTCGACCAGGCCCGGCAGCAGATAGTCGCCGTCCAGGTTCTGTGCCTGCGGCAGGTAGCTGACTCCGGTCTGCACGTCCTGGATCAGGCCATCGCGCAGCACCACGGTGCCAGTGAACACCTGATCGGCAATGACGATCCTGGCGTTGGTCAGAATCTGTTCGTTCAGCATGCCAGTTGCTCCTTGGCAGTCAATTCAAGGGGGGTCATATCCAGCAGGCGGTCGGACACCGCCTCCCGTGCCAGGCGATCATGGAAAATGCCGATCAGCGCAGCGCCGCCAGCCTTGGCTTCGTTGATGAGTTCCAGCACCACCTGACGATTGACGTCGTCCAGCGACGCCGTGGGTTCGTCGAGCAGCATCACCGGCCACGGCACCATGAAGCCGCGAGCGATGTTGACGCGCTGCTGCTCGCCGCCGGAAAACGTACCCGGCGCCAGTTGCCACAGCCGCTTGGGAATGTTCAGGCGGCTGAGCAGATCTTCGGCGCGGGCCTTGGCCTCATCCCGGCTCCAGCCACGGGCCAGGGCCGGTTCCATCACCACATCCAGGGTCGCGACCCGGGGAATCACTCGCAGAAACTGGCTGACGTAGCCCAACGTCTGCTGCCGTACGGCCAGTACATCGCGGGGGACCGCGCCGACCATTTCCAGCCATTGCCCCTGATGCTGCAGCCGAATGCTCCCGCCCGCCGGCAGGTAGTTGCCGTAGAGGGTGCGCAGCAAGGTGCTCTTGCCTGCGCCGGAATGGCCGTGCAGCACCAGGCACTCGCCGCCGCGCACCGAGAAATTCAGGCCACGCAGCACATTGAGCACCACCCCGTTCTGCTGGTGCAGGGTGAAGGTTTTCGAGAGGTCCTGGACCTCGATCAGCGTGTTCATCAAAGCCACTCCAAAAGTCCGGTCAAGGTTGCAGCACCGAAGACACCAGCAACTGCGAATAGGGATGCTGCGGATCGTCAAGGATCTGATCGGTCAGTCCGCTTTCCACCACCCGCGAGCGGCGCATCACCATCAGGCGGTCGGCCAGCAGTCGGGCCACAGCGAGATCATGGGTGACGATCACTACCGCCAGATCCAGCTCGCGCACCAGGCCACGCATCAGGTCCAGCAGGCGCGCCTGCACCGAGACATCCAGGCCACCGGTCGGCTCATCCATGAACACCAGGCGCGGGCCGGACACCAGGTTGCGGGCGATCTGCAGACGCTGCTGCATGCCGCCGGAGAAGGTGCGCGGCAGGTCGTCGATGCGCGCCGGGTCGATCTCGACCTGACTCAGCCAGTCAAGGCCCGCTGCCCGCAGTTGCTGGTAATTGCGTACGCCCTGTGCCATCAGCCGCTCGCCGATGTTGGCCCCGGCCGACACCGCCATGCGCAGGCCGTCGCGGGGGTTCTGCTCGACGAAGCCCCACTCGGTGCGCAACAGGGTGCGGCGCTCGGCTTCGCTGGCGCTGTACAGGTCGAGCCAGTGGCCATCCTTGCCGCGATAATCGATGACGCCGCTGTCCGGCGGGCAACGGCCGCTGAGCAACGACAACAGGGTCGATTTGCCCGAACCAGACTCGCCAACGATGCCCAGCACCTCGCCGGGGTACAGCTCGAAACTCACGTCCTGGCAGCCCTTTTCCGGGCCATACAACTTGCTCAGGCCACTGACCTTGAGCAACGGTTGAGTGCGGTCGGCAACAACCTGGTCCTGAATCCTGTGCACGGCATTCATTGCGCAACCCTCCCCTCGTTGACCCGTTGCGCGCAGTAGTCAGTGTCCGAGCAGACGAAGCTCTGGGTGCCCTGATCGTCGAGGATCAGCTCATCGAGGAACGACTCGCGGCTGCCGCAGATCGCGCAGGTGTGCGCCCACTTCTGCACTTCGAAGGGGTGGTCCTCGAAGTCCAGGCTGGTGACCCGTGTGTACGGCGGCACGGCGTACAGGCGCTTCTCGCGACCTGCGCCGAACAGCATCAATGCCGGGCTCATGTCCAGTTTCGGGTTGTCGAATTTGGGGATTGGCGAGGGGTCCATCACGTAACGCTCGTCAACGGTCACGGGGTACGCATACGCCGTGGCGATGTGGCCGAAGGTGGCGATGTCCTCGTACAGCTTGACGTGCATGACGCCGTAATCATTGAGCGCGTGCATGGTGCGGGTTTCGGTTTCCGAGGGTTCGATAAAGCGCAGCGGCTCCGGAATCGGCACCTGATAGACCATGATCTGACCTTCGTGCAGCGGCGTTTCCGGGATTCGGTGGCGGGTCTGGATGATGGTCGCCTCGGGGGTGCGCTCGGTGGTCTCCACCCCGGCGGTGCGGCCGAAGAAGCGGCGGATCGACACGGCGTTGGTGGTGTCGTCGGCGCCCTGGTCAATCACCTTGAGCACGTCTTCGGCGCCGAGAATCGCGGCGGTCAGCTGCATGCCACCGGTGCCCCAGCCATAGGGCAACGGCATCTCGCGGCCGCCGAACGGCACCTGATAACCGGGAATCGCCACGGCCTTGAGCAGGCCTCGGCGGATCATGCGTTTGGTCTGTTCGTCCAGATAAGCGAAGTTGTACGCCTCGTCGCGCGGAGCACGAGGCTGCTGTCGAGGATCGGTTGCGGCATTCATTGAGCCGACTCCTTGGAAGGATTGCGCAGTTTGCGGATCAGTTCCAGTTCGGCCTGGAAGTCGACGTAGTGCGGCAGTTTCAGGTGCGACACGAAGCCCGAGGCCTCGACGTTGTCGCAGTGGGCCAGCACGAATTCTTCCTGCTGGGCCGGCGAGATGATTTCTTCAGCGTATTCGCCGGCGCGCAGCGAACGGTCCACCAGCGCCATGCCCATGGCCTTGCGCTCGGCGTGCCCGAAGGCCAGGCCGTAGCCGCGGGTGAATTGCGGCAGCTCCGTGGCGGAACCGACGAACTGGTTGACCATTTCGCATTCGGTGACTTCGATGGCGCCGATGCTGATCGGGAAACCCAGCTCTTCGGGCTCGATCCAGACCTCGACTTCACCGACACGGATTTCGCCTGCGAACGGGTGGTTGCGGCCATAGCCGCGTTGGGTCGAATACCCCAGCGCCAACAGGAAACCCTCATCGCCTCGGGCCAGCGCCTGGAGGCGTTCGGCGCGGCTGGCCGGGTACTCAAGCGGCTCGCGGGTGATGTCGGCCACCGGCGCACCGGTGTCGATTTCCTCTTTGATCAAGCCTTCCTTGCCGAGCAGGCCAGACACCCTCGGGCAGGCCTGGACCGTCGCATCGCTGCGGGTCTGTGGGCCGGGGAATTCGCCTTCGGCCAGCAAGCTGAAGTCCAGCAGACGGTGGGTGTAGTCGAAGGTCGGACCCAGCAACTGGCCGCCCGGTACGTCCTTGAAGGTCGCCGACAAGCGACGGTCGAGCTGCATGGTGGAGGTGTCGATGGGCAGGCTGGCATTGAAGCGCGGCAGCGTGGTGCGATAGGCGCGCAGCAGGAAGATCGCTTCCACCAGATCGCCCGCCGCCTGCTTGATCGCCAGCGCTGCGAGTTGTTCGTCGTACAGCGAGCCTTCGGTCATGACCCGGGCCACGGCCAGGGGCAGTTGCTCCTGAATCTGCGCGACGCCAAGCTCGGCAATCGAGGTATCACCCCGGCGCCTTTTCGCCAGCAGCTTGTGAGCATTGTCGATGGCCTGTTCGCCACCTTTGACGGCGACGTACATCAGACACCTCCCTTGAACAGAACCTGTGTGCTGCGCGGCAGCCCCATCAGTTCGCTACCGGCCAGGAAGAACACATCGATGCCACGGGGAAAGTCGTTGCGCGATTCACGCTCTTCCCAGAACGCCTCTTGCAGCGGCAGGCTGACGTGGTTCCTGCTTTCGATCCCCGGCCCCTTCCACGCAAGCTGGCGCCCGCCTTGCAGGCTCGGCAGTTGCACCAGCAGTGTGCAGGACTGATCGGGGTAGCGGTCGTTCCCCAGGTCGAAGCCGCTCAGGTCGTGCAACTGGCTGTCGTCGAGCAAGGCAAAACGGGCGTTCTGCCGGTCGCTGACAATCGGGCAGCCGCAGTGAAACGTCAGGTTGGCGCGGATGGCCTGGGTGTCGAACCTGGGCGCCAGCCACACCGGCGTGTCGATGTCGAGCAACGCCAGGCACAGCGCGTGGCTGGCCGACGCCAGACCTTCCAGATGCGGCGGTGTCTGCGCCGACAGCAGGCTCTGGGTAACGCCGGGGCCTGCCAGCGCCTTGAGGGCGGCACGGAAGCTGCGCTGCGAATCCAGCACCGGGTCGGCGAAAGCAGGCTGCAACAGGGTTGCACTTGCGGTAACTGCGTCCATCAGTTCTCTCCTCGGACCAGGGTGAAGAAGTCCACTTTGGTCGCTGCGGTTTCGGCTTGTTGTCGGGCGCGGCGCACGGCTTGTGCCTGGGCCAGCGGTTCGATCAGTTCACGTATCCAGTGGCTCTGTTGCGGGCCTTGCAAATGCGCATCGGCCAGCGCTGCGAGTTCGGCGTGGGCCTTGTCGCGCCCGGCCAGGTAGCTGTAGCCGGTGCGCCCGTCGGCCAGGCGCACCACGCAACGGGTCACGGTCATTTCACCGACGTTGAACGGCGCGCCGCTGCCGCCCATGCGGCCACGGACCAGGGTCATGCCGATTTCCGGGGCGCGGATCATCCGGTACTCGACATCGCGCAGTGCGTCTTCATGGGGCGCCAGATCCGCCCGGTGGGTGCGCGAGAGCACGCCGAACCAGTGCTGGCGGACGCTTTGCGCGGCGTCGGGTGTGTAAGCGGTTGTGGCAGTCATCGAAGGCATCTCCATCAGGTGACGATCTGATACTGGAAGCGGTCGGAGCGGCTGGTGGAATGGGCAATCTCCACCGGACGTCCGTCTGCATCGCGGGAAAGGGTGAGCACGGTCAGCGCCGGCAGATGACGCGGCATCAGCAGCACGCTGGCCTCTTCACGGCTGGGCAGGCGTGCACCGATCAGGCTGAAAGTGCGGGTCAGCGGCAGGTCGCGGGAAGCGAGGAACTGGCGCACCGAACCACTCTTGTAATCGGCCACCAGCGCCGCGCGGCTGGCGCAGTAGCGATGGCGGATCAGGCTCACCGGCTGGCCGTCGAGGCGGCGCAGGGTTTGCAATTCGATCAGCGGCGCGTGCTCTTCGAGGCCCAGGTGCTCGGCCTCTTCGCGGGTGGCCACGCACTGACGACGCTGCAACAGCACCGCCTCGACACCGTGGCCCAACGCCGACAACGACTGGCTGTAGGCGCTCTCCGCAGCCACCGGATACACCAGCGGGCGGCCCAGCACCTGGGTGCCCTTGCCCTGGCGGCGCAGCAGGCTGCCTTCGCGCACCAGTTCGTCGATGGCGCGGCGCACCGTGTGACGATTGACGTCGAAGCGCGCGGCCAGCTGGGTTTCGGCGGGAAGGAACTCGCCCGCGGTGTAGCCGGTGAGTTCGCGGCGCAGGGTATCGGCCAATTCGCGGTACATGGGTTCCCGATTGAGGGAATCATCTTGTCTAGACAACTGCATGGCTAAAAAAAGGGTTCGCACCCTCTCCTGTCGAAATCGTTAGATGAACTGCTTGCGCAGGCGCTGGGAGAAGATGTCGATGATGCTCACCACCACGATGATCACCAGCAGCACCGAGCAGGTCTGGGTGAACTGGAAGGCACGGATGTTTTCCCAGAGGATCACGCCGATGCCGCCCGCGCCGACCATGCCCACCACAGTCGCCGAGCGCACGTTGGATTCGAAGCGGTACAAGGCGTAGGAAATCCACAGCGGCATCACTTGCGGAATGACCCCGAAGATCACTTCCTGCAAGGCGCTGGCGCCGGTGGCACGTACACCTTCCACCGGACCTGGATCGATGGCCTCGACGGCTTCGGCGAACAGCTTGGCGAGCACGCCGGTAGTGCTGATCCACAACGCCAGGACACCGGCGAACGGACCTAGGCCCACGGCCACCACGAACAGCATGGCGAAGACCATTTCGTTGATGGAGCGGAAGGCATCCATGACCCGGCGCAGCGGCTGGTGAATCCACCACGGCGTGATGTTTTCAGCGCACAGCACGCCCAGCGGCACCGAACAGATGATTGCCAGCAGCGTGCCCCACAGGGCGATGTGCACGGTGACGATCATCTCCTGGAGGTAGGCGCGCCATTCGTGGAAATCCGGCGGGAAGAAGTCGGCGGCGAATGTCGCCATGTTGCCGGAGTCGCGGTACAGCGCCAGCGGGTTCATCTCCGCGCCGCGCCAGGCCCAGGCCATCACCGCGAGGAAAATCCCCCAGCCCAGGTATTGCGGCCAGGTGCGCTTGCCAACGGCGTCAGCGTATACAGCGTGAGTGCTCATGACAGGGTTCCGGTATCGATTGCGTTTGAGGCAGGCGCGACGGGTAGGCCGCCGCGCCCGGCCGGTCAGCCCGCCTTGGCGGTGCTCTGCTTTTCCAGTTCCGAGATGCGGTCCTGCAACTTGTTCAGGCCAGCGTCAATTTCCTTGAGCTTGGTCGCCTTCTCGTCAGCGCTCAGGGTGGTGCTGGCGGTGGTTTCGGATTTCTGCTTGAACAGCTCAAGCTGGCGGATGGTCAGCAACTGGTCATCCGAAGACTTGAGGAACTTGCCCATCTGCATGTTCTTGAGCACGGCCTTTTCTTCGTCGGTTTCACCGTAGTTGGCGAAGAAATCGCGGATCTTGTTCTTGGTGGCATCGTCCATGCCCTTACGCCAGACCATCGGGTCGGCCGGGATGATTGGCGACTTCCAGATCACCTTGAGTTTCGCCGCGCTTTCCGGCTGGGTGACTTCCAGGCGATCCATGCTCTCGGTGTTGAAGGTGGCAACGTCCAGCTGGCCCTTGGCGACGCTCAGCGCGTTGACTTCGTGGCTGGAGTTCAGGGTGCGCTTGAAGGCGGTGGCTGCATCGACGTTGTTCTTGGCGAACACGTAGTAGCCCGGCACCAGGTAGCCCGAGGTGGAGTTCGGGTCACCGTTGCCGAAGGTCAGTTCCTTGGCGTGCTTGAACATGTCGTCGATGGAGTTGATCGAGCTGTCCTTGCGCGCAATGATCAGGCTCCAGTACCCCGGTGCACCGTTGGCGGCGGCGGTCTGGGCGAAGATTTCGCCGCCCGAACGGTCGACCGCTTCCATGGCCGCCTTGTTGCCCAGCCAGGCCACGTCGACCTTGTTGAAGCGCATGCCCTGGATCAGGCCGGCATAGTCGGAGGCGAATGTGGCGTTGACTTTAAGGCCGGTCTTTTTCGACATGTCGTCGAGGAACGGCTGCCACACGCTTTTCAGGTTTTGCGAGGACTCGGTGGACATGATGCCGAAGTTGATGGCGCTGTCAGCGGCCTGCGCGGTGCCCATCAGGCAACCGGCGAGCACAGCGGCAGACGCGAACACGCGACCGAAACGGTTCAACATGGAGAGCTCCTGGAACGGGGGTTGGGGTGTAATGTCTGGGAAAACGTGAAGCCGTCAGGCCAGTGCAAGCTTTGGCGGGCGACCCTTGCTGCGGCCCTGATCGGCGAACATCAGGGTGGTATCGGCGTCGGCGCCGTAGAGGTCGTTGAGGAACTGACCGCTGAGGTCGGCACCGTTGCCGTCGAAGTGAATGCGCCCGCCCTTGAGGGCCACGGCACGGGGGCAATAACGCACGGCGTAGTCCACTTGATGCAGGGTCACGACCACGGTCTTGCCGTCCTGGCGGTTGATGTCGGCGAGGATTTCCATGACCTTGCGCGCAGACTCGGGGTCCAGCGAGGCAATGGGTTCATCGGCCAGAATCACCTCGGCCTGCTGGGTCAGCGCGCGGGCGATGGCCACCCGCTGCTGCTGCCCGCCGGAGAGCGTGGAGGCGCGTTGATGGGCGAAGTCCGCCAGCCCCACCCGCGCCAGGTTGGACAGGGCGCGATCCTTTTCCTCGGCATTGAACAGGCCCAGGCTGCCACGCCAGCGCGGCATGCGGCCCAGGCAACCGAGCAGAACGTTGTCCAGCACGCTCAGGCGGTTGACCAGGTTGAATTGCTGGAAGATATAGCCGATGTCGGCACGCAGGCGGCGTACCTTGCCGTTGAGTCGGCCTGAGGCCTGCACTTCGCGGCCCAGTACGCGCACGCTGCCGCCGTTGCTGCGATCACAGCAGGCCAGCCCGGCCAGGTGTCGCAACAGGGTGGATTTACCCGATCCGGAAGCGCCGATCAGCGCCACCATTTCCCCGGGTTGTATAGACAATGCAAGGTCAACCAGAGCGGTCTTGCGAGCGAATGTCTTGTTCAAGCGGTCGACATGGATAGCTGCGTTCATGGGGCTTCTCTTGTCTTGACGTTCTGGCGTCATGCCGGGTGAATGTTCAGCCGTACGGCCGTCCCGGGCCGCTAGGTGCCAGTGACATTAGAGGTGCTCTGTGGCGTTTCGATGAACCGGAAATGACTGGGCTGTCATATTCTGATGGCTATTTGATAGGCGTTATTTCGCGGATGTTGTCGACATCTTTGCTACAGGCGTTGATCTAGAGGAGATGCGGTATAGACAAGTGGGAGGGGATTCGCCTGCGCGCGGGCTGGCAGCGGACATGAGAAGAAAAGAATATTTTTTTGTGACAGGTGTGGATGGTGCGCAGTTTGATCGTTCCCACGCTCTGCGTGCTGACCGATGGCGTCGGTGAGTGACGCTTAGGGCGTGTGTATATCCGTTTTAGTGGTGGTTCGGATTTTGGGTTTCGCCCCTTACGGGCGACCTACTTTCTTTCGGGAAAGTAGGCAAACCATTTGCTCCTGGCTGGGGTCCTTCGGACTTCCCTCCCTCCGGCGCCGTTCCGAGGGCACGCTGTCCCGTCCATCTGAGCGCCGTCCATGGCCCGCACAGCTTTCGCGGCTTCCTGCCGCTCATCCCCCTCCACGACGCCTGCGCTCGGCCTGGCGCCTTGACGTCGCGCTCGGCGTCGCCTGCACCATCGCGTAAGAAGATCAAGATCAAGGGCTTTGGTTGTACACCGTCCCGTAGCAGTCCGGCTTGCCGGCGTCGGCGATCTTGAGGGCGCCGACGCCGGCAAGCCGGACTGCTACGGGACGGTGGTGTGTTTTAGATTTTGATCTGGCTTTTGATCTTCATGCGCGAAGGTTCAGACACCGCCGAACGCGACGTAAAGGCGCCAGGCCGAGCGCAGGTGTCGTGGAGGGGATGAGCGGCAGGAAGCCGCGAAAGCCGTGCGGGCCAGGGACGGCCCATCACGGCGTGCCCCCGGAACGGCACCGGAGTAGAGGGAAGTCCGACGAAGGAGGACCCCAGCCAGGAGCAAATGGCTTTGGTTACTTTCCCCGAAAGGAAAGTGACCCGCCGTAAGGGCGGAAAGGTGAATCAGCGTCACCCCCCCGACCGGATATACCCACCAAAACCCGCACCACAGCACAGCAATGCCAAAAATCAGATCCGGAACGTCCCCACCAGATGCTGCAACCGTGCCGTCTGGTGCTCCAGAAGGCCGCAGGCGTCGAGGGTCGACTTGAGGTTGTCGACGCCTTCCTGATTGAGGGTGTTGATCTCGGTGATGTCGACGTTGATCGACTCCACCACCGCGGTCTGCTCCTCGGTCGCGGTCGCCACCGACTGGTTCATGCCGTCGATTTCGCCGATGCGGCGGGTCACGCTGTTCAGGCGCTCGCCGGCCTGGTTGGCGATGGTCACGCTGCTTTCGCTCTGGCGTTGGCTTTCAGTCATGTTCGCCACGGCATCACGGGCGCCGACCTGCAACTCTTCGATCATGCCCTGCACTTGCTGGGCCGAATCCTGGGTGCGGTGGGCCAGGTTGCGCACTTCATCGGCCACCACCGCGAACCCGCGGCCGGCTTCTCCGGCACGGGCGGCTTCGATCGCGGCGTTCAGCGCCAGCAGGTTGGTCTGCTGGGAAATGCCGCTGATGACTTCCAGGATCTGCCCGATATTGGCGGTCTTGGCGTTGAGCGTTTCGATGTTCACGCACGACTCGCTGATCTTGTCCGACAGCTGATTCATCGCCTTGATGGTCTGGGTCACCACGCCCTGCCCTTCACTGGCCAGCTGGGTGGCTTCACTGGAGTGCTGCGAGGCCAGTGCGGCGTTCTGGGCGATTTCCTGGGCGGCGGCGCCCAGTTGGTTGATCGCGGCGGCCACACTGCTGGTGCGGCTGGACTGCTGGTCGGAGTTGCCCATGGACGAGTTGGACGCCCCAACCACCCGCGCGGCGACTTCGCCCAACTGGCCGGCGGTGGACGCCACTTCGCGGATCGATCCGTGGATACGCTCGACGAAGCGGTTGAACGACACCGCCAGTGCACCGAATTCGTCCTTGGAATCCACCGACAGACGCTTGGTCAGGTCGCCCTCGCCGTCGGCGATGTCCTGCATGGCGCGGCCCATCTGGTGCAGCGGCTGCATGAGCACACGAATCAGCAGGCCGAGCAATACGATGATGATCGCTACCACAATCACCATAGCTGTGATGGCCGAGGAGCGGAATTCGCTGAGCATCGAGTAGGCCGCGTCACGGTCCAGGACCAGCGCGACGTACCAGTTGGCCGAGGAAAGCCCCTCAACCTTGGTGAAGGAAATGAACTGCGCCTTGCCGCCCGATTCGATCTCGGACACACCCGGCGCGATTTTCGGCGCACCGTTCGGGTAGGCCTCGCTGACATTCTTCAGCAGCAGCTTGCTGTCCGGGTGGATCAGGATCTTGCCGTCGGCGCTGACAATGTACGCGTAGCCATGGCCACCGAAGTTCAGCGAGTTGATGGTCCTGGTAATCAGATCCAGCGACATGTCGGCACCGGCAACGCCGATCATCTGGCCTTGCTGACGCACAGGCGTTGCCAGGGTCACCACGAGTTTGCCCGAAGACGCCGCAATATACGGCTCGGTGACGATGGTGCCCTGGGCCGCATCGGCCGCCTTGTACCAGCCGCGGGCGCGTGGGTCGTAATCGGCTGCGCGATTACCAGCAGGCACCGAGAACATCAGGCCGTCTTTACCACCGAAGTAACTGAGCTGGAAATTGTCCGCATACACCGGCAGACCTATTGCGCGCTGCAGGTTGGCAGGGGCCGGGCCGTCGGCGGCGATCTGCTGGGCCATGGAATAAAGAAGCTGGGTGCGGCTATCCAGCCAGGTCTGGATGTTCTGTGTGGTCAGGCTTCCGAGTTGTTGCAGTTCGGCGTCGACGTTGTTTTTCAATGTTTCGCGCTGACGATAATCGTTCACCAGAATGAAACAAGTAAACGCAACAACAACTATCAGTGCAGCGGCCAGCAGGATCTTTCTGCTGAAACCCAGACTTTTGATCATACGATTGTGTCCATAACCAATAATGACAGCGACGGGATGGCGTGCCGATCAGGCGCGCGCAGCGCTTTTTACGGGGTCGCCCGGAGAAAGGGAAGACGCGGCTCGAAATATAGTTCGGCAGCCTGGACGGAGAGTTGAATACCAGTCGTCGTTGTTTTTAGTTGGACGGGATTTTGAAGGCAGGGGAGCAATTAAAGGGTATTGCGAGGTACAACAAAGTGCAAAACAGGATCCAATTAGTTCATTAACTTGATAACGCATACCCGTAGCAGTCCGGCTTGCCGGCGTCGGCGATTTTCAGGGCGCCGACGCCGGCAAGCCGGACTGCTACGGGACGGTGTTCGAATCTGACTACTTGGCAAACAACTGCCCGATATCCTTGAACGCCTTGAACTCCAGCGCGTTGCCGCAGGGGTCGAACAGAAACATGGTCGCCTGCTCCCCGACCTGGCCTTTGAAACGCACGTAGGGCTCGATCACGAACTTCACGCCCTGGGACTGCAACCGGTCCGCTAAAGCTTCCCACTCCTCCCAACCCAATACCACGCCGAAATGCGGCACCGGCACGTCATGGCCATCCACCGCGTTGGTGCCGGCGTGTGCCTGGGAATCGGTTTTCGGATGTTCGTGGATCACCAGTTGGTGGCCAAAGAAGTCGAAGTCCACCCAATGATCGCTGGAGCGGCCTTCCGGCAGGTTGAACACATTGGCGTAGAAATGCCGGGCGGCGGCCAGATCGAATACGGGGATGGCCAGGTGAAACGGCGAGAGCTTCTGGGTGGTGGCGGTCACGGACATGTCCTCTTGTTGGGATGCGACCATCTTTGCCCATTGAATCTTTGATTGAAAGATCATAATTTTCGCGTCGAGCCACAATTATTTCGATCAGTGAGGTGCCGTGATTCGTGAACTGAAAACCTTTCTCAGCGTGGAACGGCTGGGCACCTTTGTCGCCGCGGGCAATCAGGTGGGGCTGACGCAATCGGCGGTCAGCGCGCAGATCCGCACTCTGGAAAAAGCCCTGGGCACGCCACTGTTCGATCGCAGTGGCCGCAGCGCCACGCTCAACGCCGCTGGACAGCGGGCGCTGCCGATGGCCCGGGAAATCGTCGAGCTGTTCGAACGCATGGCAGCCCCCCATGCCGACAGCGGCTATTACGGCGAACTGCTGATCGGCGCTATTGCCACCGTCCAGACCGGCCTGTTGCCTGCCGCGCTGGTGGAACTCAACCGCCAGGCGCCAACTGTCGAAGCCAAGGTTGTGCCTGGGGTGTCGCAGGTATTGCTCAACAGCGTGGACGCTGGCGAGATCGATCTGGCCATCCTGATCAGCCCGCCGTTCGCGCTGCCCAAGGAGCTGCATCTGGAGGTGATCCAGCGCGAACCTTTCGTGCTGATCGCACCCAGCCATATAGAAGGAGACGATGTGCTGGCACTGCTGCGCGAGCAACGGTTTGTTCGCTACGACCGGCACTCGTTCGGCGGGCGGCAGGTGACGCGCTTTCTGCGGGAACAGAAAATCGAGACCGTCGCCGGCCTTGAGCTTGATGAAGTGGACGCCATCGTGCGCATGGTCGAGGCCGGGCTTGGCGTGTCACTGGTGCCGCGCGCGGGCCTGTGGCTTGAGCGGGCGTCCAGTATCCGTATCATCGAACTGGGCGCCCTGACCTTCTACCGCGAACTGGCGCTGGTGATGCGCCATGCCAATCGGCAGTTGCCATTGCAGCGGTTGTTCAGAACATGCCTTGGATCTGCGTCGGTTACGGGAAATCTTGTGGGAGCGGGCTCGCCCGCGAATGCGACAGACCGGACGCATCGATGATGACTGACCCACCGCCTTCGCGGGCAAGCGCGCTCCTACATGAGCCTGGTGCTCAACGGAAATTGGTCTTGGCCAACTCCAGCACCTGATCGGCCTTGCCGTTCATCACAGCCTTCAACATGAACAGGCTGAAGCCCTTGGCCTGGGCCAGCTTGATCTTGGGCGGCAGGCCAAGTTCCTGTTTGGCGGTGACCACATCGATCAGCACCGGCCCCGGATGCTCGAAGGCCTTTTTCAGCGCGTTGGGCAGGTCGGCGCTGTCCTCCACGCGAATCCCCAGGATGCCGGCGCCAATCGCAATATTCGCGAAATTGGTGCTGTGCAGATCGGTGTCGTGGGGCACGTAGCCGCTGGCCTGCATCTCCATCGCAACAAAGCCCAGTGAACTGTTGTTGAACACCACCATCTTGATCGGCAGGTTGAGCTGGCGAATGCTCAACAGATCCCCCATCAGCATCGAAATCCCGCCGTCACCGCAGAGCGCCACCACCTGACGGTCTGGAAACGCCGCCTTGGCACCCAGCGCCTGGGGCATGGCGTTGGCCATGGAACCGTGGTTGAACGAGCCGATCAGCGAGCGTTGGCCATTCATGGTCAGATAGCGCGCGGCCCACAGCGTCGGCGTGCCGACGTCCACGGTGAAGATCGCATCAGGGTCTGCATAGGCATCGACCATGCGCGTCAGGTACTGCGGGTGAATCGGCTCGCCATGCGCCGACGGCGTGGCCAGTTCGTCCAGCTCCTCGCGGGACTTGGCGTAGTGCGCCAGCGCCTTGTCGAGGAATTTGCGGTCGGTGTGCGCCTTGAGTCGCGGCAGCAGCGCGACAATGGTTTCGGCGATGCCACCGGTGAGCCCCAAAGTCAACGGCACGCGGCGCCCGAGGGCTGCCGGGTCGATGTCGATCTGAATGACCTTGGCTTTCTCGGGATAGAAATTGCGGTACGGAAAGCTGCTGCCCAGGATCACCAGCGTGTCGCAGTTGAGCATCGCATGGTAACCGGAGCTGAAGCCGATCAGCCCGGTCATGCCGACGTCGAACGGGTTCGCGTACTCGATGTACTGCTTGCCGCGCAGGGCGTGCACCACGGGGGCCGAGAGTTTTTCCGCCAGCGCCACCACCTGGTCGTGGGCTTCGGCACACCCGGCGCCGCACAGCAGCGTCACGGCTTTGGACTTGTCGAGAATCTCCACCAGTTTCAGCAGGTCGGACTCAGCGGGAATGACCCGCGCCGCAGCCGGTTCGACCCAGGCTGGCTTGGCGTCAGGGCCAGCGCTGAGCGCGACGTCCCCCGGAATCACGATCACCGCCACACCGCGCTGGCTGATGGCAGCGCGCATGGCCCGCTCCAGCACCCGGGGAAACTGTTCAGCGCTGTTCACCGCTTCGACGAAGTGGCTACATTCCTTGAACAGGTCTGTGGGGTGGGTTTCCTGAAAGTAGTTCAGGCCGATTTCAGAAGATGGAATCTGCGCCGCGATTGCCAGCACCGGGACCCGGCTGCGATGGCAGTCGTACAGGCCATTGATCAAATGCAGGTTACCGGGCCCGCAGCTGCCGGCACACACCGCAAGCTTGCCGGTAGACGCGGCCTCGGCACCTGCGGCGAAGGCCGCGACTTCCTCGTGACGGGTGTGCATCCATTTGATCTTGCCCAGGCGTTCGAGGCTGTCGGTCAGGCCGTTCAGGCTGTCGCCACTCACCCCCCAGATCTTCGAAACGCCTGCGGCGGCGAGGGTTTGGGCGAGGTAATCGGCGAGGGTCGTGCTGGACATGGGGCGGGTTCCTTGTCGAGTCGAAAAATGCGCGCAAGGCAAACGGCTGGATTGCGCGTCGTTTCAAATCGACCTGCGGGGTCCGGCACAGTTCAGTTTGGCTTGCCAGCGGAGGCGATCTTGCAGCCGCCTCCGCCGGCAAGCCGTGCTGCTACGGGGCGGGGTTTAATCAAAGCTTCTGATCTGGCTTTTGATCTTCATGCGCGGTAGCTCAGGCGCCACAGAACGCGACGTCAAGGCGCCAGGCCGAGCGTAGGTGTCGTGGAGGGGGATGAGCGGCAGGGAAGCCGCGAAAGCCGTGCGGGCCATGGATGGCCCATCACGGCGTGCCCCCGGAACGACGCCGGAGTCGAGGGAAGTCCGAAGGACCCCAGCCAGGAGCAAAGACCTTTTGGTTACTTTTGGCTGGGCCGGCATTCCGGGCGAATGCCAAAAGTGACCCGCCGTAAGGGCGGAAAGGTGAATCCGAGTCGACATTACAACCGGATATGTTCACCGAATCGTAAACCACCGTGACGTGCGCATTCAGGACATATCCGTTATCGAGGTGGTTGGACTCTAGGGTTTCGCCCCTTACGGGCGACCTACTTTCTTTCGGGAAAGTAGGCAAACCATTTGCTCCTGGCTGGGCCTCGACTTCGTCTCGGTTCCCTCGCTCCGGTGCCGTTCCGGGGGCACGCCGTCCCGTCCATCTGAGCGCCGTCCATGGCCAGCACGGCTAGCGGCTTCCTGCCGCTCATCCCCCTACACGACACCTACGCTCGGCCTGGCGCCTTTACGTCGCGTTCGGCGGTGTCTGAACTATCGCGCATGAAGAGCAAGAGCAAGAGCCGAAGCCGACGCCGACGCCGACGCAAAAGCTACACCGGTGGCTGGACCACCGGTTTGTTCGGCGCTGCTATCTGCACTTTCGGGTTGACCGGCGCTGCATTGGGCGTCGCGTACTGCTGTTTCAGATGACCATCCTGATCCAGCAACCAGGCGTCGAGAATCTGCCGTACCACGGGACCTGCCACGCGACCGCCCGCCTCGCCGTTCTCGATCATCACCGAGACCACGATTTTCGGATTGGCCGCCGGGGCGAAACCCACGAACAAGGCGTTGTCGCGATGGCGCTCCAGGGTCTTGTCGCGGTTGTAACGCTCGCCCTGCTTGATCGCCACCACCTGCGCAGTACCGCTCTTGCCGGCGATACGGTATTGCGCACCTTGCGCCGCCGCACGGGCGATGCCGCGCGGGTCGTGCATCACCGACTGCATGCCGTTGTTGACCTGATCCCACTCACGGGGATCACGCAGCACGATATTGGGCATCGGGTGCTCGTCCACCGGCGCCACACCGCCGACTTCCTTGGCCAGGTGCGGGCGGTTCCACACGCCCTTGTTGGCGATCAGCGCCGTGGCCTGGGCCAGTTGCAATGGCGTGACCTGCATATAGCCCTGGCCGATGCCGAGAATCACCGTTTCTCCCGGGAACCAGGCCTGGCGGCGGGTAATGCGTTTCCACTCCTTGGACGGCATCAGGCCCGCAGACTCCTCGAACATGTCCAGCGACACCTTCTGGCCAATGCCGAACATGGTCAGGTAGTCATGCAGCCGGTCGATGCCCAGCTTGTGCGCAAGATCGTAGAAATAGGTGTCGTTTGAACGCATGATCGCCGCATTCAAGTCCACCCAGCCGTCGCCGCTGTGGTTCCAGTTGCGGTATTTGTGATCGAAGTCAGGCAGCTGGAAATACCCCGGATCGAACACCCGGGTCGACGGCGTGATGATGCCGCTGTCCAGCCCCGCGATCGCCACTTCCGGCTTGATCGTCGAGCCCGGCGCATAAAGGCCGCGCAGCACGCGATTGAACAGCGGCCGGTCGACCGAGTCCCGCAGCGCCGAGTACTCCTTGAAGCTGATGCCGGTGACGAAAAGGTTCGGGTCAAAACTGGGCTTGCTGACCATCGCCAGCACCTCGCCGGTGGCCGGGTCGATGGCCACCACCGACCCACGGCGGTCGCCCAGCGCTTCTTCGGCAGCTTCCTGCAACTTGATGTCCAGGCTCAGCGTGATGCTTTTGCCGGCCACCGGATCGGTGTGCTTGAGGACACGCAATACGCGGCCCTGGGCGTTGGTTTCCACTTCTTCGTAACCGACGTGGCCGTGCAGTTCGGGCTCATAGAAGCGCTCGATGCCGGTCTTGCCGATGGACTGGGTACCCCGGTATTCCACCTGGTCCAGCTGGGTGGCTTCTTTCTCGTTGATCCGGCCGACGTAACCGATGGAGTGCGCGAAATGCGCCCCCAGCGGGTAATGGCGAACGAACTGCGCCTCCACATCCAGTCCCGGCAGGCGGAACTGGTTCACCGCCAGCAGGGCGATCTGCTCTTCGGTCAATTCATAGAGCAGGGTCACCGGCACAAAACGGTGCGGCGAGTTCTTCATGGCCTTGTCGAAGATGATGCGGTCTTCGTCTGGCAGGTTGAGGATCTGCATCAAGGTGTCGATTACCGCATGCCAGTCCCCTGCCCGCTCGCGGGTCATGGTCAGGTTAAAGCTGGGCCGGTTATCGGCGAGAATCACCCCGTTTCGGTCGTAGATCAGCCCGCGCTCCGGCGGAATCGGCAAGACGTGAACGCGGTTGTTTTCCGAAATGGTGGAGTGATAGGCGAATTCGATAACCTGCAGGATGTACAGGCGGCAGACCAGCGCGATGCTCAGCGCAACGACGAACACCGCGCAGGCGATCAGACGTCGATTGACCAGCCGCGTCTCTTTCTCGTGGTCTTTTAACGGTATGGGATCAGGCATTTCTACAGCTACTCGGTGACGACAGGAACGGTACAGACAGCGCCCCCTGAACCATGCCAGGACGCAAATGGCGTGCACGATACCAAGAAGCACCTGCACTCATCGGGCGAACTTCATGAAAATCCTGTCATGTTGACGAAAGGTGCGAAGGTTTTGGGACGCTGGAGACCGTCCTGGCTGTCACAAACCTGTTAAAAAGTGAGACCATTTTGTTGCATAAGCGCTACAAATCTTGTCGTACCACAGAGATCAGATCGCGCAGCCAAAGTCGGCTCAGATTGCGAATCGAAGGCGGCATTGAATCCGTAAATCCTAAGGGCCGCGCTGGAATGAGCCTTACAGACCCATACACGCTCATCGACGACCGCCACGGAATAAATCGCTAAAATCACGACTGTTACATTTCTCGCAACAGTCATTTACCGATTTAACAGGATGCAACAGTCCGTAACACATCTATGATTGCGCTTCGCGTGGAAAAGATGGCTATCGGCCTGGCTTCCTCCCGCCTAGCGTGCGCCATCGGCCCGCAGGTTTGCCAGAGACCCAATGTCACACCCGCCGCTGCACCCTGCGCCCGACACCTCGCGCTGTCGGACCCAACCGTGAGAAACACTTACAACGCCACCCGTTACGGACCATGCCCCGGCATGGCCCTTTGTACAGGTGCGTTTGCAGGAGCCCTGAATGACAGAGAAATCCAAAGGCCTCACCCGCCGCCAGTTGCTGAAATCCTCAGCCACGACCCTGGCCGTTGGTGCTGCCGCAACGGCCAAGGCGGCCACCGTGGTCGGTGTTCCGCAATGGATCCCCTTCGACCATAACGGCCCGATGCACTACGACACGCCTGGCTGGCAGTTCTTCACCCAGGCCGAAGCCAGCGCCGTGGAAGCCATCGTTGCGCGCCTGATTCCCGCCGATGAGCTGAGCGTCAGCGGCAAGGACGCCGGTTGCGCGGTGTTCATCGACCGCCAACTGGCGGGCGAATATGGCACTTTCAGCCGCCTGTACATGCAGGGCCCTTTCCAGAAAGGCACGCCAATGCAGGGCGACCAGTCGGAACTGGTGCCGCGCGAACGCTACCGTCTGGGCCTGGCCGGGCTTGAGGCTTACTGCCAGAAAACCTTCCAGAAAAACTTCGAAGCCCTCGCTCCCGAGCAGCAGGACCAGGTGCTGGCCGGCCTTGAGAAAGGCGAAGTCACCCTGGAAGGCATCGATGCCAAGCTGTTCTTCCAGCAGGTACTGGGCAACACCATGGAAGGCTTCTTCGCGGACCCGGTGTATGGCGGCAACCGCGACATGGTGTCGTGGAAAATGATCGGCTTCCCCGGTGCGCGCTACGACTACCGCGAGTACGTCGGCCTGCACAACCAGAAGCTGAACCTGATCCCGCTTTCCATTTCCGGAAGCGCAGCCTGGACCAAGAAGGGTTAATTCGACATGGCCAAAAAACTACCTGCCACGGACGTCGTGGTTGTCGGACTCGGCTGGGCCGGATCCATCATCGCCAATGAACTGGCCGACGAAGGGCTGAGCATCATCGGCTTCGAGCGTGGCCCGTGGCGCGACACCGCAGCGGACTTCAACGTCGCCTCCGCCGCCGATGAACTGCGCTACAACCGCCGCCAGGACCTGATGGTAAGGACGCGGCAAAACACCACGACCATTCGCAACAGCGTCAACGAGACAGCGCTACCCATGCGCAGTTGGGGCTCGTTTCACCCCGGCAATGGCACCGGCGGCGCCGGTAACCACTGGGCCGGTATCACCTTTCGTTTCCAGCCCCATGAATTCCGCCTGCACAGCCACCTGAGCGAACGGTATGGCAAGGAGCTGTCGCCGGAACTCACCCTGCAGGACTGGGGCACCGACTGGGAGGAAATGGAGCCGTTCTACGCCAAGTTCGACCGCCTGGCAGGCATCTCGGGCAAGGCCGGCAACATCAAGGGCGTGATCCAGGAAGGCGGCAACCCGTTCGAGGGCGCGCGCTCCGAGGAATACCCCAACCCGCCGACACAACAGACCTACGCCCCGACGCTGTTCGCCGAAGCCGCGAAGAATCTGGGCTACAAGCCCTTCCCGGTGCCATCGGCGCTGGTGTCCCAGTCCTACGTCAACTCCCTTGGCGTGGCAATGGGTCCGTGCACCTACTGCGGTTTCTGCACCAACTACGGCTGCGCCAACTATTCCAAGGCCAGCGCCATCACCACCGTTCTGCCAGCGTTGATCCGCAAGCCGAACTTCACCGCCATGACCAATTGCGAAGTGTTGCGAGTGACCATGGACAGCAGCGGCAAGAAAGCCACCGGCATCGTCTATATGGACGCCAACGGCCAGGAGTGGGAACAGCCAGCGGAGCTGGTGGTGGTCAGCGCGTTCATCTTTGAAAACGTGCGCCTGATGCTGCTCTCCGGCATCGGCAAGCCGTACGACCCGGTGACCAACACCGGCACCACCGGCCGCAACTACGCCTACCAGACTGCCAACAGCGTGCGGATGTTCTTCGATGACAAGAACTTCAACCCGTTTATTGGTGGCGGCGCCATCGGCATGGGCATCGACGAATTCAACAACGACAACTTCGACCACTCGGGCCTGGGCTTCGTCGGCGGTGGCAGCACCCGCGTCACGCCGATTGGCGCGGCGCCCATCGACTCGCGTCCGCTGCCACCCGGCACCCCGACCTGGGGTTCGGAATGGAAGAAAGCCACGGTCAAGAACTACGCCAGCACCATGTCCATCGGTTGCGAAGCGAGCAGTTACGCGACGCGCACCAACTACCTGTCGCTGGACCCTACGTACAAGGATCCACTGGGCCGACCGCTGTTGCGCATCACCTTTGACTTCCCAGAGAACGACCGCAAGATGGCGGCCTACGTCACCGGCAAAGTGGGTGAAATCGCCAAGAGCATGAACCCGCGGCAGATGGTCCCAAGCTCCCAGCAAGGGCACTGGAACAGCGCGCCGTACCAGTCTTCGCACATCGTCGGCGGTTTCATCATGGGCGCCGATCCGAAGAACAGCTCGGTCAACAAACACCTGCAAGTCTGGGGCGTGCCGAACCTGTTCGTGGTCGGCTCTTCGGCCTTCCCGCAGAACCCTGGCTACAACCCGACCGGCACCGTGGCGGCGCTGGCGTTCAAAGCGGCGGATGCCATTCGTACCCGCTACCTCAAGCGTCCAGGGGAGATGATCAGCGTATGAAGACCCTTCTGACTGTATGCGCAGGCGTCATCGGACTGTCCCTGAACATGGCCCACGCCGCAACAGGTGCCGATTCCTACAACCTGGTGGAAAAAGGCCGCTACCTGACCACCCTCGGTGACTGCACCGCGTGCCACACAATGCCGGGCAAACCTCTGTTCTCCGGTGGCGTGATTCTCGATACGCCGTTCGGCAAGCTGGCCGGCGCCAACATCACTCCGGACCCGGTCAACGGTATCGGCCGCTGGAGCTTCGAGGACTTCCAGAACGCCATGTCCAAGGGCCACGGCCTGGACGGCAAACGCCTGTACGGCGCGATGCCGTTCACCGCGTACACCAAGGTCACCCGCGAGGATAACCAGGCGATCTGGGCCTACTTGCGCACCGTCGATGCCTCGGACAACCACGTCGAGACCAACCAGCTGCCGTTCCCGTTCAACGTGCGTACCAGCCTGATCGGCTGGAACCTGATCAACTTCAAGGAAGGCGAATTCAAGGCCAACCCGCAGAAGTCCGAACAGTGGAACCGTGGCGCCTACCTGGTCGAAGGCCTGGGCCACTGCGGCACCTGCCACACGCCGAAAAACCTCATCGGCGGCGACAAGAACGAGCAGTTCCTCACTGGCGCCAACCTGCAGAACTGGGTCGCGCCGAACATCACCTCCACCGGCCATGACGGCATCGGGGCGTGGAGTGAGGCGGACATCGTCAAGTACCTGAAGACCGGCGCCAACCGCTTCGACATTGCGTCGGGGCCGATGGCCGAGGAAGTCGAGCACTCGTCCCAGCACTGGACCGACCAGGACCTGATGGCCGTCGCGGCGTACCTCAAGGATGGCGCCAAACCTGTGGAAGCCGCCAAACCGGTGGCCGCCACGGACCCGGCAATGGTGGCCGGCAAGGCCATCTACGCCGACCGCTGCTCGGCTTGCCATACGCCGAACGGTGAAGGCGTAGCCAACCTGTTCCCGAAACTGGCCATGGCGCCGCTGGTCAACAGCAACGATCCGTCGTCGCTGATCCGTGTGGTACTGGCAGGCAGCCGCGCAGGCTCAACCGACGCCGCCCCCACCGCTCCGGCGATGCCGGCATTTGGCTGGAACCTGTCGGATGAAAACGTCGCGGACGTGCTGACCTACGTGCGCAACACCTGGGGCAACGCCGCACCTGCGGTGTCCAGTGCCAGCGTGAAGGACGTGCGCGAGGCGCTGACGCCGAAGTAAGGCGTTGCGTGACGAAAAATGCCTGACCGCTTGTTTGGGGTTGGGCATTTTTTTGTGCGCGTCAATTACCCCGCCTTTTTAACTTGTACGATGTCCTATCACGAGGTATTACTAGCGCGCCCGTAAAAAAATAATTCAACGGAGATCGCTGCATGACTTCCACGCTGTCTGACGTGACTGGCGGCAACACTCGCCGCAACTTCCTGAAAAACTCCCTTGCTGTATCCGCCACCCTGGCCGCTGCCGGCACCATCACCCTGCCGCGCCTGGCCGCCGCCGCTGAACCCTTGAGCCAGCGTTACCCGGATCCCTTGATCCACATTCTCGACGACAGCTTTCTCGACCTGCGCATCTTCAACGCCAGTGTGGAAAAGCTCGCCACGGGGCTGCGCTGGGCCGAAGGTCCGGTATGGGTTGGCGACGGGCGCTACTTGCTGGTCAGCGACATTCCCAACAACCGCATCATGCGCTGGGACGAAATCACCGACACCTTCAGCGTCTACCGCGAGCACTCCAACTTTTCCAATGGCATGTGCCGGGATCGCCAGGGCCGCCTGATCGTCTGCGAAGGTTCGACCACCACCACCGAAGGCCGTCGCATCACCCGCACCGAGCCCAATGGCCGGATTACCGTGCTGGCGGACAACTTCGAAGGTAAGCCCTTCAATTCGCCGAACGACATCGTCTGCAAAAGCGACGGTTCGATCTGGTTCAGCGACCCGCCATTCCAGACCGGCAACAACTACGAAGGCCACAAGATCACCCCTGCCCTGCCCCATGCCGTGTACCGCATCGACGGCCAGAGCGGCAAGGTCACGCGGGTGATCGACGATCTCAACGGCCCGAACGGCCTGTGTTTCTCCCCGGACGAAAAAACGCTTTACGTGGTCGAAGGCCGCGCCAAACCCAATCGCCTGATCTGGGCGATCGAGGTCAAGGAAGATGGCACCCTCGGCGCACGGCGCAAGCACATCGAGGGGCTGGACTACGCCGCCATCGACGGCATGAAGTGCGACGAAGCCGGCAACCTGTGGTGCGGCTGGGGTGGCAATGGCGACCCGAAGGCGGACCTTGAGAAGCTCGACGGTGTGCGCGTGTTCAACCCGCAGGGCAAGGCCATCGGTCATGTCTCCCTGCCCGAGCGCTGCCCGAACCTGTGCTTCGGTGGCCGCGAAGGCAACCGCCTGTTCATGGCCGGCAGCCATTCGATCTACTCGCTGTTCGTCAACACCCGCGGCGCGGATTTCGGCTGACCGCAACCGGTCGGATGTGCCTGCAGGTGCATCCGGCCCGGGCAACTCTCGGCGCCTCTGCTATGACTGATGGTTCGACTCATCGCATGCAGGGGCCCGCGCCATGCCACATCTTCTGTACATCGAAAGCTCGCCACGCAAACAGCGCTCGGCGACCATCGAAGTCGCCAACGCCTTCATCACGGCCTGGCAGGCCCAGCACGCCATCGCCACGGTGGATACGCTGGATGTCTGGAACACTGCGCTGCCGGAATTCGACGGCGCGGCGCTGGACGCCAAATACGCAGGCATTCAAGGCGTCGAACGCACGCCGGAACAGAAACAGGCCTGGGCGCAGATCAGCGAACTGGCCCAGCGCTTCATCCAGGCCGACATCATCCTGTTTGGCGTGCCAATGTGGAATTTCGGCATTCCTTACAAACTCAAGCACCTGATCGATGTGGTCAGCCAGAAGGATTTGCTGTTCACTTTCGACGAGCGTGGGCTCAACGGCCTGCTCGATGGCCGAAAGGTGGTGGTGATCGCTGCACGCGGCGCGCCGCTGGACCGCGCCGAGCATCAGATTGCGTACCTGACCACCTGGAGCGAGATGGTCGGGATCGACGAGCAGTACAACATCGTGATCGAGAAGACCCTGATGGGGCCGGACATCGACGCGGAATCGCGCCGAGCCTCGATTCAGACCGCGCTTGAACTCGCTGCGGAACTCTGACGCGGTTCAGCCTCGCGCAGCTCCCGGGCCTGGAGGATGCGCGGCAGGTTCTGTTCGATCCACGTCGTCAGGCCGTCGACCTGCAACGCCACTTCCTTGCCCATGGGCGTGAGGTTGTATTCGACGTGGGGCGGCACCACGGGCAACGCCTTGCGGTCGACGAAACCGTCCTGCTCCAGGCTCTGCAGGGTTTGCGAAAGCATCTTCTCGCTGACCCCGCCGATCTTGCGCCGCAGCTCGCTGAAGCGGTGCATGCCGTCCAGCAGCACCACCAGCACCAGCACGCCCCAGCGGCTGCACACGTGATTGAGGATCTCGCGAGACGGACAGTCCCGCGCCAGCACTTCGCCCATGCGAATGCGTTCGAGCAGGGAGACGTTTTCGGGGCTGGGGCTGATGTTGGGCTGCAGCGTGGAAATATCGTTCATCACACTAACCTTTTTGTACGTACTTACGAAAGGTTAGCACAATCTCTATGCTGGTCGCACATTCAACGTCACCAAGGAAATCAACATGATTGTCATCACCGGTGCTTCAGGCCAGTTGGGCCGTCTGGTCATCGAGCAACTGCTGCAGAAGATCCCCGCCGCGCAGATCGTCGCTGCCGTGCGCAGCCCGGAAAAAGCCAGCGACCTGGCCGCCAAGGGCGTGCAGGTGCGCAAGGCCGATTACGCGCAACCTGCCACCCTGGAAAGCGCGTTTGCGGGTGCCGAGAAGGTCCTGCTGATTTCCTCCAGTGAAGTCGGCCAGCGGGTGTCGCAGCACAAGGCCGTGATTGCCGCCGCACAAAAAGCCGGTGTCAAATTGCTCGGCTACACCAGCGTGCTGCATGCCGCCACGTCACCGCTGGGCCTGGCCGAAGAACATCGCCAGACCGAAAGCGCCCTGGCGCAATCCGGCGTGCCTCACGTGGTGTTGCGCAACGGCTGGTACCACGAGAACTACACCGCCGAGATCCCCGGCGACCTGGCCCACGGCGCGCATTTCGGCTGCGCCGGTGAAGGCCGCATCAGCTCGGCGGCACGGGCTGATTACGCCGCTGCCGCCGTGGCGGTGCTGACCGCCAGTGAAGATCAGGCGGGCAAGGTGTATGAGCTGGCAGGCGATGACGCCTACACCCTGAGCGAATTTGCCGCCGAGGTGACGCGGCAGTCCGGCACGGCGGTGAGCTACACCGATCTGCCGGAAGCAGGATTCAAATCGGCCTTGCTCGGCGCAGGCCTGCCGGAGTTCGTCGCAGAACTCCTGGCCAACTCCGATGCCGCAGCGGCCAAAGGCGCGCTGTTCGACGATGGCAAGCAGTTGAGCCGCCTGATCGGGCGAGCGACCACGCCGCTGGCGGTCAGCGTGGCCCAGGCGCTACCCCGCTAACACCACATTTCCCGTAGCCGCCCGGCCGTGCTGCTACGGGTTGGTGGGGGCCGGAAGATTTGGGGTTTTGGACAAGAAAGGTTGCAAGCTAACGATTTTCAACCTTAATCTTTGCCGCTTGTTTCAACGCCCCTTTCAGCGAGCCAAGGCCCGGATCCGATGTCCTCCGTTTTAACTGTGTTGTTGCCGATCTTCGCCCTGATTCTGGTCGGTTACCTGTGTCGCAGAACCAATCGCCTCGGCCCCACTGCCGCTTCGGAAATCAACCGGATGGTGGTCTGGCTGTGCCTGCCTGCCCTGCTGTTCAACGCCACGGCCACTGCCACCTGGGAGCAGATCTGGCACCCCGGCTTCGTGCTGGTGTTCACCCTGTCGACCATGACGATGTTCGTCGTCACGCTGCTGATTCGTCGCAAGAAGGCAGGGCATTTTGCCGATGCCAGTATCGATGCGCTGAGCGCCTCCTACGCCAACACCGGTTACATCGGCATTCCGCTGTGCGTGATGGTGCTGGGCCAGAGCGGTCTGGAACCGGCGTTGATCGCCTCGCTGCTGGTGGTCTGCGTGCTGTTCGGCTTTGCGCTGGTCTGCATTGAAGTCGGCTTGCAGAGCGAAGCCCGCGTGCACCGCATCGTGCTCAAGGTGCTGCTGGCGCTGGCGAAGAATCCGCTGGTGGTGTCGCCAATTCTCGGTGCCTGCTGGGCGAGCACCGGGGCGCCGTTGCCAGGGGCGCTGGAGAAGTTTCTCAGCCTGCTGGGCGCCGCGACCACGCCTTGCGCGCTGATTTCCCTGGGGCTATTCCTGGCCCAGAAACAACAAGGCCCGCGCCATGGCACGAGCCTTCTGGTGTTAATCAAGCTTATCGCCCACCCGTTGCTGACCTGGTTCCTGGCGTTTCGGGTGTTTCATCTGCCGCCGCTGTGGGCCAACTCCGCCCTGCTGCTCAGCGCCCTGCCCACCGGCACCGGGCCGTTCATGCTGGCCGAGTACTACAAGCGTGAAGCATCGGTGGTGTCGAGCACCATTCTGACTTCGACCCTGGGCTCGTTGGTGACCCTGTCGCTGTGCATCTACTACATCAATGGATGAATCTGCGGTTCCTCCCTCCCCTGATCAAATCGCCTTACTCGACAACGCCTGGGCGATGAAATCCGCCTGCCGAATCGCCAGCGTCACGATGGTCAATGTCGGGTTTTCCCCTGCGCTGGTGGTGAACTGGCTGCCGTCCGAGATGAACAGATTGGGGATCTCATGACTCTGCCCGTGCTGGTTGCACACGCCGTCCTGTGCCTTGGCGCTCATGCGGCAGGTGCCCAGGTTGTGGGTAGAGGGGTACGGCGGCACGCGGAAGGTCTGCACGGCGCCCACCGATGAGTACAACGCCTCACCCTGCTTGAACGCGTACTCGCGCATGGCCACATCGTTGGGGTGATCGTCATAGTGCACGTTGGCCACCGGCAGCCCGAAACGGTCCTTGACCCCATCGTTGAGGGTGATGCGGTTGTTCTCCTGAGGCATGTCCTCGCCGACGATCCACATCGCCGCCAGCTTGGTGTATTGCTCCATCACATTGGTAAAGTCCCGCCCCCAGGCGCCCGGATCGAAGAACGCCGCCAGGAACGACGGCCCCAGCGACACCGTTTCCATCTCGTACCCGCCGACAAAACCACGGTCGGGCTTGTGGTGGATCTCATCGCTGATGATCCCGGCCATGATGGTCCCGCGATAGAAATGCACGTCATCCTTGAACGAGGCGAACACGCTGCCGGTGGTGTGGCGCATGTAATGTTTGCCCACCGCGCCCGAACCGTTGGCCAGGCCGTGGGGGAACTGGCTGCTGGCGGAATTGAGCAGCAAGCGCGGCGTCTCGATGGAGTTGCCCGCGACCGCGACCACCCGCGCCTTCTGGCGCTGCTCTTTGCCCTGGGCATCGAAATACACCACGGCGTTGACCCGGCCCTTGTCGTCGTGTTCGATCCTCGCCACATGGCACTGCGCACGAAGCTCCAGCTTGCCGGTGGCTTCGGCAGCGGGAATCTCGGTGTACAGGGTCGACCACTTTGCCCCCATCTTGCACCCTTGGAAACAGAAGCCCAGCTGCTGACAACCGGCGCGGTCCTTGCGCGGCTGACTGTTGATTGCCATGTGCCCGGTTGAACACTCCTTGTACCCCATCTTTTGCGCGCCGTTGTACAGCACCTTGAAGTTGTTGTTGCCCGGCAGGCCGGGGATGTCATGGGTGCGGGTCACGCCCATCTTGTCTTCGGCACGGGCGTAATAGGGTTCGAGTTCGGCCAGGGTCACGGGCCAGTCCAGCAGGTTCGCGCCCGCGACAGGTCCATAGGTTTGCAGCGCACGAAACTCATGTTCCTGAAAGCGCAGGCTGGCGCCGGCCCAGTGGGTCGTGGTGCCGCCAACCGTCTTGCAGATCCAGGCCGGCAGATTGGGGAAGTCCTTGGCCACCCGCCAGGAACCGGACGTGGTGCGCACGTCGCCCCAGGACAGCTGCGAAAACGACGGCCATTCATCGTTGATGAAGGTACCCGGCGACTGACGCGCACCGGCTTCCAGCAACACCACCGGCACGCCCTTCTGGCACAGCTCGTTGGCCAGCGTCCCGCCGCCTGCCCCGGAGCCGATGATGACCACCACCGAATCGTCGTCGAAATTGTAAGTCGTCATGATTTCGCTCCTCAGGCAGGTACAGCCGGGCCGGCATCGACAGGCGGGTTCGGCAACCATTTCAGGTCGTTGAATCCGCGATGGATGTAGCCGCCTTTGGGAAAGGACGCGCCTTCATAGCCGAAGTGCTTGTAGGCGAGTTCGTTGCTGTACAGGCTGTTGACCGACATGCCACGCACCAGCGCGAAAAACGGCTCGCCCTGCACCTCCTTGAGGATGCCCACCTGTTTGTCTTCGGCAAGCTTGCTCCAGTCGCCACCGGCGCGCTGGTCGAGATCGGCCAGGCCTTTTTTCAGCAAGTCGGCGATGCCCGGATCCTGAGCGGCCTTCTCGTCCAGGGCTTTGACGGAAAACGCATAAACCGCATCTTCCATGGTGTCATGGGGAAAAATCCTGCGGATCACCAGCAACAGCTTGCTGCCGGTGGCGCTGTCCAGCGAGGTCATCTCCAGCGCCCAGGTCCTGCTCGGCGCCAGCATGGCGATAGGTCCGGAGGTAAACAACAGGGTTCCCAACAGCAACCCGCCACTGCCCTGCAGGAAGCGGCGACGATCGAGCATCAGGTCTCTCATGGCTTTTGTCCTTGTTATTTTTGTTGTCGGTGCAATAGAGCTCAATTGATAGTAGTAGCGCTGTTGGGCACAAGGTAATAGCGCACTACTACGTGGTTATAAGCCCCACTGAACGTAGCAGCACGGCTTGCCGGCGGGGGCGTAAGCAAGATCGCTCCCGCCGGCAAGCCGTGCTGCTACGGGGCGGTGGTGTGTTTTAGATCTTGATCTTCATACGCGGTGGAACAGGCGACGCAGAACGCGACGTCAAGGCGCCAGGCCGAGCGCAGGCGTCGTGTAGGGGGATGAGCGGCAGGAAGCCGCGAAAGCTGTGCAGGCCATGGATGGCCCATCACAGCGTGCCCCCGGAACGGCGCCGGAGTGAGGGAACCGAGACGAAGTCGAGGCCCAGCCAGGAGCAAATGGTTTGCCTACTTTCCCGAAAGAAAGTAGGTCGCCCGTAAGGGGCGAAACCCTCAGGTTCAGTGCACTCGATAACGGATCTGCCCCCAGTGGCAGTGGCTCAGATTCTGGTGAACATATCCATTTGCGGGGGTGGCTCTGGTTCACCTTTCCGCCCTTACGGCGGGTCACTTTTTTTTCGGAAAAAGTAACCAAAACCATTTGCGACAGGCTGGGCCGCGACTTCGTCTCGGTTCCCTCACTCCGGCGCCGCTCCGTGGGTGGGCCGTGATCGACCATCCACGGCGCCGTCCATGGGCTGGGCGGCTTTCGCGGCTTCCTGCCGCTCAACCCACTACGCAACGCCTGCGTTCGGCCTGGCGCCTTGACGTCGCGTCCCGTGTCGCCTGCCCTATCGCGCAAGAAGATCAAGATCAAGATCAAGATCAAGATCAAGATCAAGATCGTCCCGCGGGCAAGCCCGGCTGCAACGGGCATCGGCGTTCGCGAGTGAGCGTGGTCGGCAGGGGCGGTAGTAATCCGGTATTACCTCACCCGCCCGGCGGTTTTCTAAACTGCCTGACCACTCATCACGAGCACCCAGCCATGTCCTTCCAGAGCGAAACTCAACCCGGTGTCTGCACAACGCCCGATGCCGTCACTCAGGATTATGTGTTCAACCACACGATGTTGCGCGTGAAGGATCCGGCGCGCTCGCTGGACTTCTATACGCGGGTGCTCGGCATGCGTTTGCTGCGCAAGGTGGACTTTGCAGAGGCGAACTTTTCGCTGTTCTTCCTGGCGATGACCAAGGGTGTCGAGGTGCCGGAGGATGACGCGGCGCGGATGAGTTATACCTTCAGCCGCGAGTCGGTGCTGGAGTTGACCCACAACTGGGGCAGCGAAAGCGATGACTCGCAGTACCACAATGGCAACAAGGACCCGCGCGGCTTCGGGCACATCTGTTTTTCGGTGCCGGATATCGAGGCGGCCTGCGCACGCTTCGAGGCTTTGGGCGTGCCCTTCGTCAAACGCCTGGACAAGGGCATGAAACACGTGGCCTTTATCAGCGATCCGGATGAGTACTGGGTGGAGATCGTTCAGGCCGACCTGCTGGGCAATCTGGGCCAGTGATCAGCCTGCAAGCCGCCCTGCCCTCGGGCGGCTTTAGTGGCAGTGTCAGTTGAGCGCCGCCACCACGGCATCGAAAAACGCCACCGGCGAAACCAGTGTCCTGCGCAGCGGCTTGGGCTGGGCGCCGAAGGTGACGATCACCACTTTCTGCGCCGGGTTGACGTAGATGTTCTGGCCCTGCATACCGATGGCCGAGTAGGCGCCGTCCTTGATCGACTGCTCAGTCTGCGCCGGCCACCACATGTAGCCGTAGGCCAGCGGTTTGCCGCCTTTGAGGGTGGTCGATGAGGTGGCCTGCCTGACCCAGCCATCGGGCAGGATCGAATGGCCGCCGATCTTGCCCTGGTTCATGAAAAACATCCCGAAACGCCCGAAGTCCCGCAGCGTGGCGCTGATGCCGCTGCCGCCGATCTCGATGCCGTTGGGTGAATCCAGCCACCATTTGGCATCGTGTTCCATGCCCATGGGCTGCCAGATCTTCCGGGTGAGGTAGTCGGCCAGCGGCATCTTCACTGCACTGCGCACAACCTCCGCCAGCACCTGCGCTTCGCCGGTGTTGTAGTTGTTCACGGTACCGGGTTGCGCCGCCCTGGGCCGGCTGGCCATCAACGCCATGGCCGCCCCCGGTGTCTGCGACATCTGTGCCCGCAGCAGTGCCCGGCGATCGGATTGAGGATCGGTGAAGGCTTCTGTCCACTTCACCCCGGACGCCATCATCAGCACGTTGCGCAGTGTGACGCCGTCATAGGCGGTGCCTTTGAGGCGGGGGACGTAGTCGGTCACCTGGTCATCGACGCTCTTGATGTAGCCGTCACGTATCGCCGCGCCCACCAGTGTCGAGGTAATGGACTTCGCCTCCGACATCGACATCCAGCGGGTTTTCTCGGTGTTGCCGAACTGGTAGATCTCGTAGGCGATCTGGCCGTCTTTTAGCACCAGCATCGCCGTCACGCTGTCCAGCGCCACATAGTCGAACAGGTCGTACTTTTTGTCTTGCCAGGTGAACTGCACGTTTTCCAGTTGCTTGTGATAATGGGGCAATGGGTAGGCGTGGCCACCTGCGCTGATGGTGCGCGAGGGGAACAGGCGGTCGATGTTGCGATAGGTGCTGACGGCCAGATCCGGCAGCATGGTGCCTTCGTAGATCTGCTCGACGCTGCCAATCGGCTCGTGAGCGTGGGGGTACTCGGAATCATCGGCCCAGGCATGAGAACCAGCGCCAAAAGTCAGCATGCCCAACGACAACATCAGCGGATGAATACGCTGAAACGAACGGCAAACAACGCGTGCAAGCATGGAACATCCTTGTGTAGGAATCCGGACGATTTAGCACAATACAGTTACAGAATCTCTTAACCTGAGTTTTGTAATTCTGTATGTGACAAACGGCCTGGGCCGATCAGACTATCTGTTCGTTTTTTCGAACAGAACAAGTCCAATGATCGAACACCCCACTCCCCTTCACCCTAAACCGACCACTCGCCTGTTCAGCCTGTTTTGCCTGGCCAGCTACCTGCTGTCGATGGCGTACGGCTCGACCTTCCTGTTATCGCTGCTGATGAGCAGCCACGGTGGCAACGAGAAGAATGCCGGCACCGTGATTTCTGCGGCCATGGTAAGCACCTTTGTTGCAGTGTTGCTGTCCGGTCACCTGTGCGATCGACTCGGTGCAGCGCGCTCAGTGGCACTTTGCGGGATTGCCCTGGTGGTGGCCAACCTGGGGTTCGCCGTCAGTGCCAGTCAATTGCAGTTGATGATGCTGTTCGGTTTCGTGCTGGGCATCGGTTGGGGCGTGTTTTACACCCTGGGGCCGATCATGGTGGCGATGATGGTCGAGCCTGCCCAGCGCGCCCGCTATTTTGCGCTGCTGTCGGGCAGCATGATGAGCGGCATCGGTTCGGCGCCGTTACTCGGCAGGCTGGCGAGCCAGGCCGGTTTGCCCGTCACCTGGGCCTTTGTGATCGCGGCGCTGGCCAGCCTGACAGGTGTCTTGGTGTTCTGGCGGCTTGCCGGCGTATTGCAGAAGCTGCCGGACCAGTCCGGCGCGGTCGCTTCGAAGCTGACCCTGGCTGGAGCCTTGAGCGTGCTGCGTTCAAAGGCGGTCTTCGCGATTGTGATGGTGGGCCTGGGTGGCGCGATTTTTGGCGGGCTATCGAGCTTTCAGACCAGCTACGCCCAGGCACGGTCGCTGGATTATTCGCTGTTTTTCGCAGGTTTCATGGGCGCCGCGATTACCGGGCGGATGCTGGTGGCGGGAATCGTGGTCAAGCGCGATCCGTATGTGATGTCCTGCCTGCTGTCGGGGCTGATCGTGGTGTCGGTGCTGATGTTTAAGTTTCAGGTCAGCAGCAGCCTGGGCTATCTGCTGGCGGCCATCGTGCTGGGTATCGGGTACGGCCTGACGTATTCGGTGATCAATGGCCTGGCGGCCAACGAAGCACCGGCCGGCACCACGACCCAGTCGCTGCTGTTGTTCAGCCTGTCGTATTTCATCGGCGTGTTCGGCTTTCCGCTGTTGGCAGGCAAGGTGATCGTCGAACATGGGCTGTCGACGATGCTGGGGATTTTGCTGGGGGTGGCGTTGCTGAACTGGTTGATCACATTGGCGAGGCTGATGTGGCGATCTTGGGTTTCATCTGACGGTGTCACGGTTGGCGAGCGGCAGCGTCCCTGACTACGCCCCCGCCGGCAAGCCGTGCTGCTACGGGATATGTGGGTGTTGCCGAGATGGCCGTCACACCGCCCCCACTCAAAAAAACCACCGCCTTCAGGGCGGTGGTTTTTTACTGCATGGGAAGTTGCGTCAGGCTTAGACCTTGACGACCCAGCCCGCTGGTCCTTCGATGTCGCCGAACTGGATACCGGTCAGTTCCTTGTACAGGCGCTGGGTCACTGGGCCCACTTCGGTTTCGCTGTGGAACACGTGCAGCTTGTCCTGGTAGCTGATCCCGCCGATCGGCGTGATGACCGCTGCGGTACCGCAGGCGCCGGCTTCCTTGAACAGGTCCAGTTTGTCGATGAAGACTTCGCCTTCGGTGACTTTCAGGCCCAGACGGGTTTCGGCCAGCTCGATCAACGACAGGCGAGTGATGCCCGGCAGGACCGACGGCGAGCGCGGGGTGATGAACTGGTCATCATGGGTGATGCCGAAGAAGTTGGCCGAACCGACTTCCTCGATCTTCGAGTGGGTCAGCGGGTCCAGGTAGATGGCATCGGCAAAGCCGTTTTTCTTGGCTTCGCTGCCCGGCATCATGCTGGCGGCGTAGTTGCCACCGACCTTGGCAGCACCGGTGCCTTGTGGCGCGGCGCGGTCGAAGCTGGAGATCACGAAGTTGTGCGGCTTCATGCCGCCCTTGAAGTACGGGCCGACCGGGATGCAGAACACCGAGAAGATGAACTCGGGGGCGGTGCGCACGCCGATGTTGTCACCCACGCCGATCACGAACGGACGCAGGTACAGCGCGCCGCCAGTGCCATAAGGCGGAATGAAGCGCTCGTTGGCGCGGACCACTTCCTTGCACGCTTCGATGAACATGTCAGTCGGCACGTGGGGCATCAGCAGGCGCGAGCAACTGCGCTGCATGCGCGCAGCGTTCTGGTCCGGGCGGAACAGGTTGATCGAGCCGTCTTTGGCGCGGTAGGCCTTCAGGCCTTCGAAACATTGCTGCCCGTAATGCAGCGCGGTGGAGCCTTCGCTGATGTGCAGCACGTTGTCTTCGGTCAGGGTGCCCTTGTCCCACTGGCCATCACGCCAGACGGACAGGAAACGCTTGTCGGTCTTGATGTAGTCGAAACCCAGCTTGTCCCAGTTAATGCTTTCGTTACCCATGACACCCTCTATTTCCTGGCCAGCGCGCCCGGCGTGCGCAGGGGCTGGCGTTTATTCGATATGGTCGTGAAGGCCCGGCACAGGACACGGCCCGTTCCGATGTTGCGCCATATTACTGATTTTTTGCCCGGCAAACCGCCCTCTCGCCACTTAATATGAGCCGCAGGTCGCCACCTTCATATAGTGAGCGGGCGGACATGGTGCAAATCGTGACCGAATCGCGGCTGATCGTGCTGGAGTCGGACACTTCACTGTCGGTGATTCACGGTATCCCCTTGGCCGTGGCACGCAGTTGCGCGAAGCCGCGATGTAGGGCCGGCCAGCAATCAGCGCCGTCTGTATCAAAAGCTGAACACTACCCGTGCAGATCCGCAAATCTTGCCTATGGTTTTGTAATTCACATGAAACAGGAGCAAGGCCATGGGTATCGAGCAACTCTTCGCGGATCTGGGCAGTCTTCCGAGCATTCCCAAAGTGGCTCAGGACCTGATTCAACAATTCGACAATCCGTCGTCGAACCTGGAAAGCATCGCCCGCAATATTCAGAAGGATCCGGTGATTTCGGCGAAGATTCTGCGTCTTGCCAACTCCGCACGCTTTCGCGGGGCGCGGGAATCGTCGAGCATCGAGGACGCGGCCATGCGCCTGGGGTTCAACACCCTGCGCACGCTGGTGCTGGCTTCGGCGGTGACCGGCGCGTTCAAGGCCAGCCCAAGTTTCGACCTCAAGGGTTTCTGGCTCAAAAGCTTCCAAGTGGCCGGGATCTGCCGTCTGCTGGCCAAGCAGTCCGGGGCGGACGCCGAAATCGCCTTTACTTGCGGGGTCATGCATGACATCGGCGAGTTGCTGATCCAGACCGGCGCGCCGACCGTGGCCGAGCGAATCAACGCGGCCACCAAGACCGGCACCACCAGCCGCGCGGCGCTGGAGACCCTGCAACTGGGCTTCGGCTATCCTGAAGTCGGCGCGGAACTGGCGCGGCGCTGGCAGTTGCCTGCGGTCATTCAGCACGCCATCGCCTATCAGGCACGCCCGATGCAGGCTCCCGGCGATGCGACTCAGGCACGGATCGTGGCCCAGGCACTGACCATCTCCGACGCCCTGGAAAACCACGGCGGCGCAACCCCTGAAGCGCAACAGGCGGCTGATGGCCCGCTGATGGAGGGTATCGATCTGAATGCACTGTTCGCCGCCCTGCCCGCAGTATTGGAAGCGGACAAGGCGTTTGCCGAGTTGTTGAATTGATAGGTCCGCAAAGCACGATCCTATGAGGTCCACGCTTGTGGCAGCCGGCTTGCTGGCGAAGGCGGCGTGTCAGACGACACAGCGTTTAATGACACACCGCCTTCGCCAGCAAGCCGGCTCCCACAAGGATCTACACCATCCCCACCCGACCTCGTCTAGTATCACCGCACCACCGCGCTGACGAGGCACCGTGCATGTTCGATACATCCGCCCATTCCCCGGTCGAATCCCTGCTGCAACTGATGAGCGAGCGCTCGTTCGTGGTGCTGACCGGTGCCGGGATCAGCACCTCTTCGGGTATTCCCGATTACCGCGACAGCGAAGGCGTGCGCCGCGGGCGCCAGCCCATGATGTTTCAGGAATTTCTCAATGCTCCTGAAGCCCGCAGGCGGTATTGGGCGCGGGCGATGCTCGGCTGGCCGCGTGTACGCGCAGCGCAACCCAATGCCGCCCACCAGGCGCTCGCCCGGTTGCAGCAGCACGGCCTCATCAGCGGCGTGATTACCCAGAATGTCGACACCCTGCATGATCAGGCGGGCAGTACCGATGTGGTCGAGTTGCATGGCAGCCTGCACTGGGTGCTGTGCCTGGATTGTCGTCAGCGCACCGAACGGGATCTGGTCCAGCACACGCTGCTTGAGCAAAACCCTTATCTGCTGGGGGTGGACGCGGTGCAGGCGCCCGACGGCGACACCCTGCTGGACCCTGCTTTCGAGGAGCGCTTCCAGGTGCCGCACTGCCCTCACTGCGGCGGTGAGCGGATGAAACCGGACGTGGTGTTCTTTGGCGAGAACGTCGCCCGGCCCACTGCGGCCCGAGCCATGGCGCTGGTTGAGCAGGCGGACGGGCTGCTGGCCGTGGGCACTTCGCTGATGGCGTACTCGGCGTTTCGCTTGTGCCGGGCGACAGCCGATCAGGGCAAGCCGCTGGTGGCGATTAATCTGGGCAAGACCCGGGCCGATGATCTACTGGATCTGAAGATCGCAGCGTCCTGTGAGGTGCTGTTGCCGGATTTGGCCCAGAGAATGATCGCCTCGTAACGCAGGCGTTCGCAGATGTCGGGTGCGGTCTTGAGATCGCTGACGCCGGCAAGCCGGACTGCTACGGAATTTAGGATTGTCCGAGCATTTGTACCGGGCACACGTCTGTGGGAGCGGGCTTGCCCGCGAAGGCGGTGTGTCATTCGACATCGAGGTATCTGGCCTGCCCCGTTTCGCGGGCAAGCCCGCTACCACAGGTGGGGTTCAAGGCTTGATCGTGGGCAATGCCGCCAGCGCCTTGTCCCAGATCTGCCGCGTGCGTAGCCACACCACTTCCTGCCAGTCCGGGTCCGCCGGGTAGAACTGCTCGAGCAGTCCCAGCTTGATCCGCCGGCCGGTCTCATCCAGCGGATCACCATGCAGGTGCAACCAGTGATCGTCGCGCAGATGCCCGTGCACGGTCGCACCGGGATAGGTGCCGCATTCGATGACGAACGGCATCAGGTACACCCCGGGCAGCGCGTCGAGCAGCATCTGTGAGGTATAGCCCGTGGATGTCGCCGCGACGCCGGTTTCGCTGATCTGACCCGCCCCGGTAACCAAGGTGAACAGCCAGGGCCCGAACAACGCCTTGGCGTCATCGAGCGCCGGATACGCCGACTCCACGATGCTCATCAGCATGGGGTGGCCATAGTCCCCGGCCCCGGTGTGCAGGTCGAAACAGGCTGCCACCTCAACGTCGCTCAGATGCCTGGCAACGATGCTGCGCAGGGTGCGGTTCGACCAGCTCGGTTCGCGGCCACCGTAGAACAGCCCGTCGGCAAAGGCATACTGACCGGCCTCCACCACCGACATCAGCCCCGACCAGCCCATGTGCGAGATTGCTGAGTCAAAAGCCGCATCGGCCTTGTCCCGCTGCGGGCCCTGCAACTGCTCGCAGGCGTAGATGGCGTGAACATCGTGATAGGCGCGGTTGTCAGGCAGGGGCTTGCTGTAATCCAGATAATTGCGGTTCTGGTCGAGGTTGTCTTCGTTGACCCGGCGCATCCACGCCGTGCCCCAAGGGTTGATGAGGTGAATCATCAGCACTGCAACGCCCTCAGGCAACTCGCGCGCCTTCAGGCCTTCCAGCCAGCGGCTCTGGCAGTCCGAGCCGTAATAGCCTTCCACACCGTGAGTCCCGCTCAGCGCCACCAGCACCTTGCGCGCGTCGGGATCGCCGAGCCAGGCGACATCGGTGGCCAGGGTTTCACCGAAAGGACCTGCCAGTGGATGGACATACTCGGTCAATTGCGCGCCAGCGGCCCGGGCGGCGCTTAGGAAGCGCTCACGCAGTTGGCTGTAGGAAGGCCGTTGCGGGAAAAAAGAGCTCATTGAAACCTCTGGGACTCGAGACGATACAGCGCAGGTCGAGGCGCCATGCTGCCCCAGGCCCGGCCCCTCGGCAAGCACCACAAGCGTGCCGCCCCAGAGCCTCCGACACAACTTGCAACAACTACTACACTGCAAAACGAAAGCGTATCATCGCGCCCCTTCGTTCTTGCCCGGTACCTCACCATGTCCACACTACCGCTCACCTCCGTACGCCGAGGCTGGTCTTTCTGGTGGAAACCGCTGGTGTTTCTGCTGGTGGCCGCCATCGGCCTGTACTACGTGAAATGGTCGCCGTATTACCTGAAATCCTTCGTCGCCGCCGACACCCACAACATCGGCGGCTCGATCATCAACGACAACCCGGCCAACCCATGGATGGCGGCCCTGGCCTACGCGCAGGTGTATTTCCTGGCAATCTGGAAAGCTGCGGTGCTGGCGGTGATTCTCGGCTCCCTCCTGCAGGTGCTGATCCCGCGCGACTGGCTGCTGCGCCTGTTTGGCCGCGCGGGCCTTGGCTCGACGGTGCGCGGCGGCCTGTTCGCCCTGCCCGGCATGATGTGCAGTTGCTGTGCGGCGCCGGTGGCGGCGGGCCTGCGCAAGCAGAACGTCTCGGTCGGTGCGGCGCTGGCGTTCTGGATCGCCAACCCGGTGCTCAACCCGGCGACCCTGGTGTTCATGGGTTTCGTGCTCGGCTGGGGCTTTACCGCGCTGCGGCTGGTGGCGGGCGTCGTGCTGGTGGTGGGTGTGTCGCTGGTGGCCCAGCGCATATCGCGACCTGAAGCCTTGCCTGAAGAGGCCGTGGAAGCGGTCGCCGAAGCGGAGGCCGCCGATCAGGGCAGCCTGCTCAGCCGCTGGGCCAGAACCCTGTGGCAGTTGTTCTGGACCACCATCCCGATCTATGTACTGGCGGTTCTGGTATTGGGCGCGGCGCGAGTCTGGCTGTTCCCCCACGTGGACGGCGCCATGGGCAACAGCCTGCTGTGGCTGGTGCCGCTGGCCATCGTCGGTACGCTGTTCGTGATTCCGACCGCGGCTGAAATCCCCATCGTGCAGACGCTGATGACCCTGGGCCTGGGTACGGCGCCTGCGGTGGCGCTGCTGATGACCCTGCCAAGCGTGAGCCTGCCGTCGCTGCTGATGCTGCGCAAATCCTTCGATACCAGGGTGCTGGTGGTGGTGGGAGTGTTGACCATGGTCATCGGTGTGGTCAGCGGGTTGATTGGGGCTGCGGTGTTGTGACCTGACCCGACCACTGTGGCGTACGGCCACCCTGTGGGAGCGAGCTTGCTCGCGAAGGCGTTAGTGCAGTCAATTCAGAGTTGACTGATCGGACGTATTCGCGAGCAAGCTCGCTCCCACAGGGGTGGCGGCGGACTTGAGATCGCCCCCGCCGGCAAGCCGCGCTGCTACGGGAATTGCGGCTACTACGGAGCGCGGCGGTGTTGCAGGTATTGCACTATGGCCTGCTGATCGCCGGCGAACTCGATTCGCGCGTGCTTGCTGTCGCGCTGGTAGGCGTACATCGGGTCGTAGTATTCGCCCAGCATGGCGCTGATCCAGGCGCGGTGCTGCTCGACGTCCCCACTGCGTTCCTGCTCTTGCAGCGCGCTGTCCATGATCGCCGCCAGACGCTGATAGCGCTCGCCGCCCAGACGCCGGGTGATGCTCGCAAGGCTATGCTTGAGGCGCTCGGCGTACCCTTCAAATCCGCTTTCAAGGCCCTGCACGGCAATGAACTCGGCGCACAGGTCGATCACGTAATCCTTGAGAATCCGCTCTACCCTGCCTTCAAAACTGTCTTCGAGCCACACCATCGGCGCGGCCTGCATGGTGCGATACAACTCAAGCGGCACGGCGCGGCTGCCGACGATGCGGCCTTCGTCCTCGATCACGAACTGATGCCGGTGCCTGGCGCGCTTCTTGAGAATGTCGATCGAGAGTCGGTTTTCGAAATCAATCTGGCCCGGCTGCGGCGTCGCATGCTTGCCGAAGCTTGAGCCGCGATGGTTGGCGTGGCCTTCGAGGTCCAGCGCGTTGTCCAGTTGTTGCAGCACCTCGGTCTTGCCGGTGCCGGTCATGCCACCGATCAGCACGAAATCGCATTCGGCCACCGCCTGTTCGGTAACGCCAATCAGGAAGTTACGCATGGCCTTGTAGCCACCGATGACGCGCGGATAGGCGATGCCCGCCTCGCTCTTGAGCCACTGCTGGGTGATCTGCGAGCGCAAGCCACCGCGAAAGCAGTACAGAAAGCCCTCGGGATGCTGACGGGTAAAGTCGGCCCAGGCCTCGATGCGCGTCTGTTTGAGCTCGCCGCTGACCAGCTTGTGACCCAGTTCGATGGCCGCCTGCTGCCCTTCCTGTTTGTAGGCAGTGCCGACCCTCTGCCGCTCGATGTCGTTCATCAGCGGCAGGTTGATCACGCCCGGAAACGCTCCCTTGGTGAACTCGACCGGGGCACGCACGTCCATCATGGGAATGTCGTGCAGGAAGATGTCGCGAAAGTGGGCGCTGTTGTCGCGCATCAAAACACCTCGACTGCGAGTCGCTGTCGCTCGACCATCTGGCCAATGGGCGCGAGGGTCAGCCCCAGCTCCTCAGCCAGCGCCAGGAACGCTGCCTCTTCGGCAGGCTCAACGGCAACCAGCAGGCCGCCGCTGGTTTGCGGGTCACACAGCAGCAGTTTCTGAGCCTCGGTCAGTTCGCCGATACGTTTGCCGTAGCTGTCGAAGTTGCGATGGGTGCCGCCCGGAATACAGCCCTGCTCGATGTAGTAATCGACACTGCCCAGACGCGGCACCGCCGCAGCATTCAGGCGCGCGGTCAACCGGCTGCCGTCGGCCATTTCCACCAGATGCCCCAACAGGCCAAAGCCGGTGACGTCGGTCATCGCCGTGACGCCCGCCAGCCTCGAAAAGCGCGCCCCAGGCTTGTTCAGCGTGCACATCACATCGCGGGCAAGGTTTGCGTCCTCGTCGCGCAGCAGGCCTTTTTTCTCGGCGGTGGTGAGGATGCCGATGCCCAGAGGTTTGGTCAGGAACAGCTTGCTGCCAACCGTGGCGGTGTCGTTGCGCTTCATGAAGCGTTTTTCCACCAGCCCTGTCACGGCCAGGCCGAAGATCGGCTCTGGCGCATCGATGGAATGGCCGCCCGCCAACGGGATGCCGGCGGCGTCGCACACTGCGCGGCCTCCGCGAATCACTTCACGGGCAATTTCCGGGGCCAGTACGTTGACCGGCCAGCCGAGAATGGCGATGGCCATCAGCGGGTCGCCGCCCATGGCATAGATGTCGCTGATGGCGTTGGTGGCGGCGATACGGCCGAAATCGAACGGATCGTCGACGATGGGCATGAAGAAGTCCGTGGTGGACACCACGCCTTTTTCGTCATCGATGGCATAGACCGCCGCGTCATCGCGCGAGGCATTGCCGACCCACAGGCGCGGGTCGAGGTTTTGCGCACCGCTGCCGGCCAGGATGGTTTCCAGGACTTTGGGCGAGATCTTGCAGCCGCAACCGGCGCCGTGGCTGTACTGGGTAAGACGGACCGTGTCGTTCATGGGAGCCCCCTGAGTTTCAAGGCGCCGAAGTTTACCAGAGCCGGTCAGCCTCGGGTCATTCTCCGGGCCGTCAGTACCTGCGCGAGCATCAGCGCACCAACACACAGCAGCGCCTCGCGCAGGCCGATGAAGTGCGCGGCAAAGCCGATCAGTGCCGGCCCCAGCAGAATGCCGCAGTAGCCAATGCCGGTGATGATGGCAATCGCCAGCCCCGCCGGGACCACGGTCTGCGCGCCTGCCACCGAAGCATAGACCGGGAACGTATTGGACAGGCCCAGCCCAATCAGCGCAAAACCGAGCATGAACAGCGGCCAGGGTTGCAGCAGCACCGCCATGGCAAAGCCGGCCAGCACCAGCAGGCCGCCGCCGATGAGCAATTTCATCGCGCCGAACCGCTTTCTCAAGGCATCGCCGCAGAAGCGGCCTGCCGCCATGGTCAGGGAAAACACCGCATAGGCCGCGCCGGCAAGGGCCAGGTCGATTTGATGGGCGCGGTTCAGAAACACGGCGCTCCAGTCCAGAATCGCGCCTTCGACCAGCAGCGCGATGAAGCACAGCAGGCCAATGCCCACTACGTGCAACGATGGCCAGGCAAATGGCGCCGAAGGGTCGTCCGCACCATAGGGCAGCAAGTGCCGCGCATGCCAGGCGAGCATCCCGCCAATCAACGCGACTATCACAAGCACCGCCAGCAGCGGCGACGCCCCGCTCCACAGCAATGCGCCCATTACGGCGGCGCTGACGATGCCGCCCAGGCTGAACAGCCCATGAAACCCCGACATCATGGGCTTTCCGTGGTCCTGCTCGACCATCAGCCCCTGCACGTTCATCGCCACATCGATACTGCCCAGCCCCGCGCCGAACAACGCGAGTGCCAAAGCCAGGGTGACGAACGAATCAAGGGTTGCGAGCAAAGGCAGCATCGCGCAGATCAGCACGCCACCAATGATTGCCACGAAGCGGCAACCCTTGCGCGTGGTCATCATCCCCGCCAGCGGCATCGCCAGCATCGAGCCCAGGCCGAAGCACAGCAGCAACAGGCCAAGCTGCGCCTCTTCAAGCCCGGCTCGCTCTCGGGCGAACGGCACCAGCGGCGCCCATGCGCCCAGGGACATGCCGGAGAGCAGGAAGGTGAGGCGGTAGCTCCACAGGTGGTTGAGGGTTGGGGTGCGCTGGGCGATGGACAAGTGGCAGGGCCTTACTGAAAGAATGAAAAAACATGACTCACCCACGCCTGTAGGAGCGCGCTTGCCCGCGACAGGGTGTGTCAGCCGTTACATAACCAATTGAAACACCGCCGTCGCGGGCAAGCGCGCTCCTACAAAAGCGGGGCTCGCTCTGAACCTCACATCATCGGCGACGCCATGCTCACCACCCGCAACGCCAACCCCTCATAGGCATCCAGGGTAATGGTGAACTCGCCCTCCTCGGTCAGATCCCCCTCGACCCGCTCATTGATGATGTCCACCACCGGCCCCGGTGCGATGCCCGGCAAATGCAGGGTTTCGACGATGGCCTCCGCGCTGAAGTTGAGGGCGGTGATCTGCGTGCCCTTCCCGGCTGGCAATTCGTGAACCATGATGAGCAACCCCGGATGTTCGACGTCCGGGATGAGAATCTGCCGGCTGGCGGCGATGTCGTAGGCCCGGCGCACGGCCAGAATTTTCTTCAACTGCGAGGCGAAGGAATCGGGCAGCTTCAACTGCTCTTCCAGGCTGCCGTACAAGGTCTTGGCCCGAGGCATGCCACCTGAGGAAACCTGGCTGTCAGGGTCCAGGTCCACCAGATCGTAGGCACCGCGATGAATCCAGCGGGTATCGCCATCCCCCATCAAGTGCTCGACCTGCTCGGCCGCCAGCGGCAAGGCGCCGACCAGGTCCCAGCCGGACAGCGCAAACACGCCCGGCTGCATGGCGTTGAACATCACCAGCAGCAGGTGAATGTGCTTGATCTGCTGAATGTCGGCCAGGGTAATGGCGTTCAGATCCCGAATACCCAGCGCAGCGGTGATAATACTGGCCGTGGTGCAGGACACGCCGTTGGTGACGAACTTGAGGTTGTACGGGGCGTGCTCGCCGGCCAGGCGCTCATACATCTCTTCACGGATGTGCTCGCGCAGGATGTTGCCGGGGAAGGTCTGGCCCATGTACAGGTACTGATCGTGGGCGTGCAGGGTCCAGAAATGCACCAGCTCCAGAGTCAGTTCGTCGTGGTTCTGCAAGGCGTGGATCAGCGACGCCGGGTCGATGCCGAAGTCATGCACCTGGCGCAGCATCAGGCGCAGGAACTCGGTACGGCCGGTCAGCAGTGCATGCTGGTAGGCAGGCCGCGTGATGAAGTCATAGGACAGGTCCGCGCCGCCGTGGGACATGGCGGCGATGTCGTCGATGGTCAGGTTCAGCTCCTGAAAGCTGAAACCGCCAGCCTTGCGAATCGCTCCCGCCAGCAACTGGTTTCCGGTGATCGACAGCGGGTGGCTTTCCGACCACGCCGTGCCTTCGGCCTTGCGCTCGACCCCGAGAAAACCGTTGGCGTCCAGGCGCAGCACCCGCGCACCCATCACATCAATGGCATGCAGCGCATCGCCGATAATCATCTGCTGCGCGGCGAAGCTTGGGTCCAGCCAGTTCAGCGAAGGCTGGCCTTCCTTGAAATAGTGCAGGTACACCCAGCGGCGGTTCTTGCCGTCGACCCCGGTGATGACCGGCGTGGCGCTCCAGTCGGTTTCCTTGACGCCGGGCTCGAAGAAAATCACCCGCTGCAACTGGCCGACGATGTAATGCTTGTCGCGCAGTATGTCGCACGTCGCGGGCGGCAGATTGACCGCATCGCGCCCGGCAGGCACCTCGGGCAGCAAGGGCCAGTCTTCCTCGCGGATCTCCACCATGTGGTAGAGGCCGGGGTAGTCCTCGTAGGCCAGCTCGGCCAGACGAAAGTCCGCACCCTTGCCGGTGTGGGACGGGATCACGTCGTCGACGATGACCGCGTTGTGGGCGGCGGCGATGCGGCTGAGGTTGAGAAACTGGGCGTCGGTGCCAAGGTCGCTGTCCACTTCGAAGCTGATGCGGTCGAAGTTGCCGTCGATGCTCGGCGTGCGCTGGCGCCCTTTCAGGCCGCCCGACGCTTTCAGCGGGCCGTTATGGATGCCCTGGATGCCGATTTCCGAGAGCGCATGCCAGAGCTTTTCATCACCCAGGGCCTCAAGAACTGACCCACCTTCGCGAGTGATGATCGACGCCGGGTAGGCGGTGAACCACACCGAAGCGATGGCCGAAGCGTCTCGCGGCCGGGCCTGGGCGTAGGGGCGCTGCCAGAGCCGTCCCTGACCGCCGTACAATTTCGCGCGTTGCTTTGCGGCGTTGAGCATCGATTGCTCAACCAGCCATTCCACGTACTGCTTGTCCGGTGTGGTCATAGGATCTGGGGCTCCGTCTTCGATTGGGTCTGCGCCGTTGCTTATGTCTATGAGCCCTCATTGACCTAAACGTTGCATCGAGAACGGATTTGTTGCCAGCGTCCGAACCTCAGCCCCGGGCGGCGTTGACGATGAACTCCTGATACCCCGAGCCGATCACGTAGAGCGCGAAATAGCAGAAGATCGCCGCCGAAACCCAGTAGGAATACTTGAGCAGCCGGTCACCCAGCAAGCGACCGCCGTGGCTCGCCGCAAAGCAGATGAACACGCACCAGGCCACACCTGCGCTGAAGAAACCGGAAAGAAAGAAGGCCGTGCTCAGGCTGCCGTGGCCGCCCGCCCGCGAGATGAGCGTGCCGCCGACCGCTGCAAACCAGAGAATCGCGGTGGGTGAAGACACTGCCAGGAACACCCCGCGGGAGAACTCGCGCAGGCCGGAGCGGTTGTCCGCGTCTTCGGCCAGTGCCAGATGGCTGTGGCTGCTCAGGGCTGAAAGAACCATCTTCACCGCGAAGCCGATCAGCAGCACCGATCCGCCGAGCCAGAGCGCCCAGCGCACCCATTCGTACTGCAGCAGCACGGTCATGCCGGCCAGCGCCAGAACCGCATAGAACAGATCGCCGAAACAGGTCCCCAGCCCCAGCCAGAAACCTTGCAGATAGCCGCGCTGCATCGCCAGCGTGATCATCGCGATGTTGGCCACGCCAATGTCCAGGCACAGGGAAAGGCTCAGCAAAAAGCCGCTGGTAAACTCCATGTTTGATATCCGTCGAGCTGTCGGTGAAAAGAAAGCGCGCAGGATAGCGGGTCCGGCGGGTTTTGCCGACCGGCACGATGGTGAAATCCAGCCATCTGTGGGAGCGGGCCTGCCCGCGAATGCGGTGTGTCAGGCGACCTCGATGGCCCTGCCCCGACGCTTTCGCTGGCAAGCCAGCTCCCACAGAGATTGAGGGTGACCCTGGGTGCGGCGCTTCAGGCCGCCGGTTGCTTGCGAAAGCTGGTGGCCATGCGGTTCCAGCAATTGATGGTGGCGATGCCCACCGTCAGGTCCACCACTTCCCTCTCGCTGAACTCGGCGCAAAGACGCTGGTAAAGATCCCCCGCCATCACCGGCCGGTCCAGCAACGTCACCGCGTCGCACCAGGCCAGCGCCAGTCGCTCGCGTTCGCTGAACAGCGTCGAGTCCTGCCACACCACCAGGCTGTGCAGGCGCCGCTCGCTCTCGCCGTTCTTGCGCGCTTCGGTGGCGTGCATGTCGGCGCAAAAGGCACAGTCGTTGAGTTGCGAAACCCGCAGCTTGACCAGTTCCATCAAGGGCTTGTCGACCCCCAGGTCGAAATTGGCCGCTTCAAGCAGCATCAACGCCTTCAGCGCAGCGGGTGATGCAGTGTAGTAGTCCAGACGTGGTTCCACGGCGCGGCCCTGAGTGGTTTTCCCAAACCCTTACCCTAAGCTTGCAGGGCGCGGGGCACCACGCCCAATTCCCTGTATTTGCACCAGACCAATCAACGAACCGCGGCAGGAGGCCAATCCCGGCTTTTTTCAGTGCGCAGCTAGCCCGCCTTCCCGTGCGCTGGCTAGAATTCTCAGGCATGGGCCGACAGAGCCCTGTCTGCTCAGGAGCCGTTCGTGGAACTTCATATCGTCATTCAGGGCCGCAAGGACCTGGCGAACCAGGTGTACGAGCAACTGCGCGACAGTATCGAATCCGGGCGCCTGGCCGCAGGCGTGCAATTGCCCCCCAGCCGCCTGCTGGCCGCGCAACTGGGGCTTTCACGCAAGACCATTTCCGATACCTACAGCCGCCTGACGTATGAAAACTACCTGGTGGGCAAGATCGGCAGCGGCACTTTCGTCAACACCCTGAGCCGCACCACCCAGCGCCAGCAGATCACATCAGACCTGGCCAGCCTTGCGCTGGTGAAAAAGTGGGCGAACATCTCCCTGCCGCTGCGACACCCAACGCTGGAAGGCACCCTGCGCTGCGACTTCATTGGCGGCGCTACCGCCAAGACCCAGTTCCCCCACGACGAATGGCGCCGCTGTACCCAGTACGCCCTGCGCCAGATGTCACAGGCGCGGGGCTTCTACAGCCAGCCGGAGGGCCTGCCGTCGTTGCGCAGCGCCATTGCCGGGCATATCGCGTTCTCGCGCGGCGTGCGTTGCGTGGCCGAAGATGTGGTGGTGTGCAACGGCGTACAGCAGGCGCTGGACCTGATCGCCCGGGTCTTGCTGGAGCCCGGTTGCACCGTGGCCATGGAGGACCCCGGCTACACCCCGGCGCGTCTGCTGTTCGCAGCCCAGGGCGCCAATGTGGTCGGCGTGCCGTTGGACGCCGAAGGCATCATCGTCGAGCAGATCCCCGAAAACGCCCACGCCATCTACGTCACCCCGTCGCACCAGATGCCGCTGGGCATGCCCATGAGCGTGGCCCGGCGCGAGGCCTTGCTGGAGAAAGCCCGGCGCATCGGCGCGATCATCATCGAGGACGACTACGACAGCGAATTCCGCTACGAAGGCCGCCCTACCGATTCGCTGCAGAGCATGGACCAGTTCGGCGTGGTCGCGTACGTCGGCACCTTTTCCAAGACCCTGCTGCCCGAACTGCGCCTGGGCTATGCGGTGCTGCCCAAGGCGATTCTGGAAGCCGTGATCAAGGCCAAGCAGTTGACCGACTGGCACACCAGCACCCTGCCACAATGGGCGCTGGCCAAGTTCATCAGCGAGGGGCTGCTCAACAAGCACATCCGCCGCTGCCACAGCATCTACGCCAGCCGCCGGGAACGCATCCTCGCCCGGTTCGCCAGTGATCTTGCACCCTGGCTTGAACCCATCCCATCCACCGCGGGCTTTCACATGGCGGTGATGTTCAAAGGGCCGATCAACCTGCCTCTACTGATTGAACTGGCGCGCAAGGTGGAAATCGGCCTGTATCCCCTGACCGGCTTCTACAGCGACACCCCGGCCCGGGACGGCCTGATTCTGGGATTCGGCGCCATCGAGACGCTGGACATCGACCCGGCCATGGACCGGCTGCGCGATTTGCTGGTGCAGATCAGTTGATAGGGTTGGCGATCAGCCTTCCAGGCGCTGCCCGAAGCTGACCGTCAGGCGGTTCCAGCTGTTGACCGTCGAGATCAGCAGCGTCAGATCCACCCGCTCGCTTTCGCTGAAATGCTCCGACAGCCAGGCATAGTCGCTGTCCGGTGCATGGGAGTGGGCGATGCGTGTCACCGCTTCGGTCCAGCCCAGGGCGGCGCGTTCGCGTTCGCTGAACAAGGGCGATTCGCGCCAGACGGACACCGCATAGAGCTTGCGTTCCGACTCACCCTGCAGGCTCGCCTCGTGGGTGAAGCGATCCACCGACCAGGCACAACCATTGAGCTGCGAGGCCCGCAGCTTGACCAGCGCCGCCAGCGAGGCGTCCAGCGGCAAGCGGTTGACCGCCTGCTCCAGCGCCTGCATTGCCTTCATCGCGACGGGCGAGGCTGTGTAGTAGTCAATTCGGGATGTCATGGCCAGGTTCGCAATAAGAGTCAGGCTGCCAGCTTATGCCCCGCACGTGGCCTACCCAATAACCAATACCTTGAAAGATCGGGAAGCCAATACCGCGTTGGTCGCCAGAATCGGACAGCGGTTGCGGGCAGAAAAATGCAGTTGTATGATGACTGTCAACTTTGCGATGCCCATCTCGGCATGGTCATTGTCGCCACGTTTGATGCACACTCACCGATTCCCTTTCAGGCCCGTGCCTGATCGATACGATCCAACAATAACAGGAGAAGCAGATGCCTAACGTTCTCGGCCAGAACTTCATCGGCGGCGCCCGCAGTGGCCTCGGCGAAGCGCGCCACAAGAGCCTCGATGCCACCACTGGCGAAGCCCTGCCTTACGCCTTTCACCAGGCCACCGACGGCGAAATCGATGCCGCTGCCCTGGCTGCCAAAGAGGCATTCGGCGAGTTCCGCCAGTTGAGCCCTGCCCGTCGCGCCGAGTTCCTTGACGCCATCGCTGACGAACTGGACGCCCTAGGCGATGACTTCGTGGCACTGGTCTGCCAGGAAACTGCACTGCCTGCCGGCCGTATCCAGGGTGAGCGCGGTCGTACCAGCGGCCAGATGCGTCTGTTCGCCAAGGTGCTGCGTCGCGGTGACTTCCTGGGCGCACGCATCGACCTGGCCCTGCCAGAGCGCAAGCCGCTGCCACGCGTCGACCTGCGCCAGCAGCGTCTGGGCGTCGGCCCGGTCGCCGTGTTCGGCGCCAGCAACTTCCCGCTGGCCTTCTCCACCGCCGGCGGTGACACCGCTTCTGCCCTGGCCGCCGGTTGCCCGGTCGTGGTCAAGGCCCACAGCGGTCACATGGCCACGGCTGATCTGGTTGGCCAGGCGATCGTTCGCGCCGCCGAAAAAACCGGCATGCCAAAAGGTGTGTTCAACATGATCTTCGGCAGCGGCGTAGGTGAAGGCCTGGTCAAGCACCCGGCCATCAAGGCTGTCGGCTTCACCGGTTCCCTGCACGGCGGCGACGCCCTGTGCAAACTGGCGGCCAACCGTCCAGAGCCCATCCCGGTATTCGCCGAGATGTCCAGCATCAACCCGGTGGTGCTGTTGCCTGGCGCCCTGGCGGCCCGTGGCGCAGCGATTGCTGGCGAGCTGGCGGCTTCGGTGGTCATGGGTGCCGGTCAGTTCTGCACCAACCCAGGCGTTGTGATCGGTATCGCCTCCCCTGCCCTGACTGCGTTCACCGAGCAACTCAAAGAGCACATGGGTGGCCAGGCGCCGCAGACCATGCTCAACGAAGGCGGCCTGCGCAGCTACAGCAAAGGCGTACAGAAACTGCTGGCGCACCCGAGCGTCACCCACCTGGCCGGCAAACCGCAGGAAGGCCGTCAGGCTCAGGCGCAGCTGTTCAAGGCTGACGTGAGCATGCTGCTCAACGGCGACGAGCTGCTGCAGGAAGAAGTGTTCGGCCCGACCACGCTGCTGATCGAAGTCGCTGATGACGCCCAGCTCAAGGCCGCCTTGCAGGCTTTGCGTGGTCAACTGACCGCGACCCTGATTGGTGAAACCGCCGACCTGCAGAAGTACCAGTGGCTGGTGCCGGTGCTGGAAGAGAAAGTTGGCCGTATCCTGGTCAACGGTTACCCGACCGGCGTCGAAGTCAGCGACGCGATGGTCCACGGCGGCCCGTACCCGGCAACGTCCGACGCCCGCGGCACCTCCGTCGGCACTCTGGCAATCGATCGCTTCCTGCGCCCGGTGTGCTACCAGAACTACCCGGACAGCCTGCTGCCGGCCGCGCTGCAAAACGCCAACCCGCTGGGCCTCAAGCGCTTGGTCAACGGCGAGTGGAGCACTGACGTCATCGCTTGATGAACATTTGGCACCACTGAAATGAAAGCGGCGCGTCCCTGACCGGACGCGCCGTTTTTTTATGGGGCGATTGCCAGCGTCGGCAGGCGCCTTTAGCATCGCCGCCTGCTTATGTTTCCACGGAACCGACACCATGCACGACGAACTACAGATCATCGACCTAGAACAAGGCACCGGCAAAGCGGCGGTCAAAGGCGCGCTGATTACGACCCAATACACCGGCACCCTGGAAGACGGTACGGTGTTCGATTCGTCCTGGGAACGGGGCAAACCGTTTCAGTGCGTGATCGGCACCGGACGTGTGATCAAGGGCTGGGATCAGGGCCTGATGGGCATGAAGGTCGGCGGCAAACGCAAGCTGCTGGTGCCGGCGCACCTGGCCTACGGTGAACGTTCGATGGGCGCGCACATCAAGCCCCATTCGAACCTGATCTTCGAGATCGAGTTGCTGGAAGTGCTGACGCGGGAGGACTGACCCGCCTGCGTCGCCCTCAGGATCGCCCCCGCCGGCAAGCCGTGCTGCTACGGGTCTGCACGCCGCCATTCGCCCCGTAGCAGTCCGGCTTGCCGGCGAGGCGATCTCGAGGGCCCAGACGCCGGCAAGCCGGACTGCTACGGTGGGTATAGGGCGGATTCATTGGCGCTGCCGCCCTTCAGCTGACCACACCCACCCGCGCCAGCACCCGCGCCAGCTTGCGCGCCAACTCTTCTTCCTTGTACGGCTTCTGCACGATCAATTGCTGGTCGACGTCGAGGATGTCGATGTCGGCAAAACCGGTGATGAACATCACCGGCAGTTCGGGCCGATCACGCTTGAGCAGTTCGGACAATTCGGCGCCGGTCATGTTGGGCATGGCGAAGTCGGTGAGCACAAGATCAATGCCGGTGTCGACTTTCCTCAATGCATCATGGCCGCTGTCGGCTTCCACCACCGAGTAGCCCAGAGAACTGAGCATCATCGCGGTCACCGAGCGCACATCAGGGTCGTCGTCCACCAGCAGGATGGTGCGGTGCTGGTCGTCGGGCTCGGCGTGGCCGGGCATGTCCGACTGGTTGATGACCGGCACGGCGGTCTGCGCGATGCTCGGCAGGTAGACCTTGATGGTGGTGCCGGCATTCTCGGTCGTGTCGATGCTAACCCCGCCGCCAGACTGCTTGGCGAAGCCAAATACCTGGGCCAGCCCCAGGCCTGAGCCCTTGCCCACCGCCTTGGTGGTGAAGAAGGGTTCGAAGGCCTTGGCCAGGACCTCCTCGCTCATGCCACAGCCCGAGTCGCTGACCGACAGCACCACGTAGGCGCCAGGATCGGGGTCTTCAGGACGCTGCGGCAGGCGATAGACGATCTGGTTCCAGGTGCTCAGGCGCAGTTGCCCACCGGCGGCCATGGCGTCCCGGGCGTTGATCGCAAGGTTAAGGATGATCATCTCGGTCTGCGTCGGGTCGACCAGCGCGCTCCACAGGTCATCGGCCAGGCTGGTTTCAACCCACACGCTGCCGCCCAGCGCCCGCCCAAGCAGTTCGCGCATCCCGGCGATGGTGTCATTGAGGTTCAACGCCACCGGCTCAAGGCGCTGGCGCCGCGAGAACGAGAGTAACTGACTGGTCAGCTTGGCCCCACGCTCACCGGCCTCGCGAATGTTCTGCAAACGCTGGGGCGATTTGGTGAACACGCCCTTTTCCAGATCGCGGGTGAGAAAGTTGGCGCTGGTCAGGATCACCGTCAGCAGGTTGTTGAAGTCGTGGGCGACTCCCGCGGTCAGTTGCCCGACCACCTCCAGGCGCTGCATTTGCTGCAAGGCCGCTTCGACGCGCTCGCGCTCGCGGATCTGATCACGCAAGCGTTTGTTGGTCGCCGCCAGTTCATCCATTACCGCACGCTCGCTGGTGATGTCGCGCACGGCGGCGTACATCAGGCCTTCGTCCGGCACGATGGTCCAGGACAACCAGCGGAAACCGCCGTCGGCATGACGCATGCGATTGACGAAGCGGGTGGTGACATTGCCCTCGGCGACACTGGCGGTCTCGCGCAAGGTGGCGGCGAGGTCGTCCGGGTGAATCAGCTCGCACAGCCCCTGCGCCGTGAAATCGGCGCGCTTGAAGCCCAGGGTCGCTTCCCAGGCAGGGTTCAGGGCAATCGGCGTCATGTCCAGGCGCAGCACGCCCAGCAATTCCCGGGACAGCTCCCATGTGCGGTCGCGCTCACGGGTGCGCTGCACCACTCGCTCACTGAGGATTTCATTGAGTTGCAGCAGCGCCTGGGAGGTGCGCTTGCGTTCGCTGATGTCCTGCATGACGCCGGTGAAGCGCACGCACTTGCCGTTCTCGAACAACGAGCGGCCATTGGCAAACACCCAGCGCTCCTCGGCGCCGTCGGCCACCAGGCGATGCTCGATCTGAAAACCGGTGTCGGCGGTCAACGCGGCCATGACCTTGCTTTGCAGCAGATCCCGGTCATCGGGGTGGCAACGGGAGAACATGAACGCCATGCTCACCTGCGCGTCGGCGGGCAGGTCGTAGAGGGTCTTGCAACGTTCGTCCCAGAACAGGGTTTCGGTGCGCGGATCGTAGGTCCAGACGCCCATGTCTGCCGCTTCGATCGCCAGGTGCGCACGCACTTCGACGTCCTGCAATGTCTGCTCGGCGTGCAGGCGTTTTTCCCGCTCACGGACTTCAGAGACGGCGCGATTGACCGCCTTGGGCAGCATTTTCAGGTTCTGCTTGAGCACATAGTCGATCGCGCCCATGCGCATCATCTCTACCGCGTGCTGCTCGCCAAAAATACCGGATAAAAAGATAAAGGGCGTCTGTGGCGACAGGCGCAACGCAGTGTTGAGAACATCGCCGCCCGACGAGCCTGGTAGCAGATAGTCGCTAAGAATCAGGTCAAAGCGCTGGGCCAGCAACTCGCGCTCCACATCCTGATGCGTATACACCAGAGTGGCGTCGATTTTCAGCCCGCTGCTTTCAAGGGTCAGCAGCGTCAGTTCGGCGTCGTGCGGGCTGTCTTCAACCAACAGCAGTTTGAGGAGCGGTAGCGGCATGAATAGTCGTCAATAAGGTGAATCGATCCTCGCCGCCCGGTGTGGCGCAGGCGGCGCGGCCTGATCGGCTGAACCGATCAGGACCCCGGACGGCGCGTCAACCGCAGTGAGCCAGGCGGCGGCTCGTTGAGAACGGCCCAGAAAATCCCGAGATCGGAGATTGCCGAGACGAATTCCTTGAATTCGACAGGCTTGACCACGTAAGCGTTCACTCCAAGGGCATAAGCCCGTTGCAGGTCCGGCTCTTCACGGGAGGAGGTCAGCATCACGACCGGAATACTGCGCAGCTCCTCGCTTTCGCGAATGGCCTTGAGCACTTCCAGTCCGTCGAGCTTGGGTAGCTTGAGGTCCAGCAACAGCACTGCCGGGTTGCCTGCGGCACGATCCTGGTACTGGCCGCGACGGAACAGGTAATCCAGTGCTTCGGCACCGTCACGTAGAACGATCACTTCGTTGGCCAGCTGGCTGCGCTCGAGGGCTACCAGGGTCAGCTCCAGGTCGTTGGGGTTGTCTTCGACCAGAAGAATGGGTTTGAGCATTGGGCGTCTCCTTAGACACTCAAAGGGATACAGTCAGGCTGCGCTTGGGCAGCGATACATAAAAGGTGGCGCCCCGGCCGAGCTCGCCGTGGGCCCAGACCGTGCCGTCATGGCGCTCGATGATCCGCCGCACGCTGGCCAGGCCAATGCCGGTGCCTTCGAACTCTTCCATGCGGTGCAGGCGCTGGAACACGCCGAACAGTTTGCTGGCGTACTGCATGTCGAAACCCACGCCATTGTCGCGGATATACAGCACCACCTTGCCATCTTCCTCGTAGCTGCCGACCTCGATCAGGGCGGCAGGCTCGTTGCGGCTGTACTTGATGGCATTGGACAGCAGGTTGCGCATCGCCAGGTGCAGGAACGCGGCGTCGGCGATCACCACCGGCAAGCGCTCGGGCACGCTCCAGGTCAGGTTGCGGCCTTCGTAATCGGGCAGCATCTCCCGACGGATCGCGTCGACCATCGCGTTGAGGTCAACTTGCGAGTAGCGCATGGCCGAGCGGCCCATCTGCGAGAAGCTCAGCAGGTTGTCCACCAGTGTGCCGGCAAAGCGCGCCGACTCGCCGATGTTTTCCAGGAAGCGCACGCCACGGTCGGACAGCTTGCTGCCTTCGATGTCCCCCAGCAGTTCGGCGTAGCCTGCGATATGCCGCAACGGCGCACGCAGGTCGTGGGACACGCTGTAGGAGAAGGCTTCGAGCTCCTTGTTGGATTTCTCCAGTTCTTCGGCCAGGGCGGCCATTTCCTCGGCCTTGCGCAGCACGATACCCAGCACCGCAGTGCGCAGTTCGACCACGCCCTCGGTGTCCAGTTCGTCCCAGGGGCGCGAAAAGCCGCGAACGGTTTCCTGCCACAGGGCGAAGCTGTGACGCGGGCTCAGCGTGCCTGAGTCATCGACGGTCTTTTCAGGCTTGCCGGCCCAGTTCACGACCCGGGTCTGCTCGGGACGGAACCAGATGATGTAATTGGAATGCAGTTCGGAAATCGCCATGGCCAGCACACCGCTGACCGACTGGCTCAGTTGCGGCAACTGCGGGATGTCGCGGCCGACGTTGTCGGACTGGAATACCTCGTGGGAATCGCGCTCGCTCAACCAGCGGGTCAACGCCTGGATCTGCTCACGGTCGGGCGTGTCGCCGTAGACATCCAGCGTCGATTCGGAAATCACCGCCGCCCCGGTCGCACCGACAAATGCCAGCAGCACGTCGGGCATCGAACGCAAGCCGCCGATCACGCTGTCCAGGTCGGCCATCGCCGCCAGCATCTGCACGATCTGTCGGCGCAGGCTCAACATGCGCTGCGTGCTGGCCTGGGCTTCCTTGGTTTCGATCTGCAGGGACAACACGCTGCCCAGCAGTTCGCAGGCAGTACGGGTCTGGAAGCTGACGGCGCGGGGCGAGGCGTGATGGCAGGAAATCAGCCCCCACAACTGCCCGCGCACGACGATGGAAATCGACATCGACGCCAACGTCTGCATGTTGCGCATGTACTGAAGGTGCACGGGCGAGACGCTGCGCAGGGTCGCGAAACTGAGGTCCAGTGGCGCCCCCGTGACAGGGTTGTGCAGCGGCACCAGTGGTGATGCCTGGTAGTTGGCGTCCTCGATCACCCGAATCCGGTTGGCCACGTACAGGGCGCGGGCCTGGGCCGGAATGTCAGAAGCCGGAAAACTCAAGCCCAGGTAATTGGGGTAATCCGCATCGGCGATTTCGGCGTTGACCAGGCCATTGCCCTCGCCATCGAACCGGTATGACTTGACCCGGCCGAAGCCGGTGATGCGCTTGATCTGCGCCACCGAACGCTGGCACAGCTGGTCAATGCTTTCGGCCTCGTTCATCTGGCTGATGAAGGTGCGCATCAGCGGATAGACATTGCCGTAGGCCGAGGTCATGTCGCCTGCCGGCTCGAATTCGGCGATCAGCACCCGGTCGTGCCGGTGAGCCATCATCGCCATCGGCTTGCCGGCGCGGGTGCCACTGCGAAACTTCACATCGCCGACATGGAACGGGTTCTGGTCATCGTCGTGAAGTGCGGCCAGGCGTTCGAGCAAGCCCTGGCAATCCTCGAAGACGTCCGCAAGGCCAGCACCCATCAACGCCTGGGGCTCGAGCCCCAGCCAGGTCGCAACGTTGGCGCTCACTTGGCCGATGGTCATGCTCGCTTCGTCGATCACCAGCAGGAAACCCTGTGGCTGGATGCTGCCGGGAACCTGAATCGGCTCACGGGCGCAGTTGTCGATCGCGCTTTGGTGAAGTTCCGGGCTAAGGGTCAAAACGGGGTCTCCTTCACCATCCGGCTGGCCTTTTCGGCGTTCGCCAGTGGTGCATGCCTTTGCGGGGGCACTAAATAAATTGCCGCAACATTAACAAATATTACCCACGCAGGGTGGCGAAAAGCATCGGTCCCAGGCCTGCGACGGGCATTTTAACCGATCAGTCGTCCAGCACCGCCCTGACTTTGTCGAGCAGCTCCACCATCTGGAACGGTTTGATAATCATGTCCATGCCCTCCCCTAGGAAATCCTGGCGGTTCACGGCGTTTTCCGCATAGCCGGTCATGAACAGCACCGGTACATCAGGTCGCCAGCCGCGCATTTTTTGCGCAAGCTCACGGCCATTCATCAACGGCATGCCGACGTCAGTCAGCAGCAGATCCACCGTTGGGTCGTTTTCAAGCATCGCCAGCGCGGTGTTGACATCGCCGGCCTGAGTACAGCGATAGCCTGCGTCGGTCAGCACTTCATTGACGAACATGCGTACCGACTCAGTGTCCTCGACTATAAGGACATGCTCGCCCGCGCCAAGTTCGGCGGGCTTGGCAACTTGAGGCACGACGGGCGTCTGGTCCGCCGCTGCGGGCAGCATCAGCGTCACTTCCGTACCGTGGCCGATCACGCTGCGGATCTGCACGTCCCCCCGGGATTGGCGGGCAAAACCATAGATGGTCGAAAGCCCAAGACCGGTGCCTTCGCCCAGGGGCTTGGTGGTGAAGAACGGGTCGAACACCTTGTCGATCAACTGATGCTCGATGCCTACGCCGTCGTCACGCACCGTCAGCGCGATATAAGGGCCATCTGCCAGGCGGGAGTTGCCCTGGGAATAGGCCTCGAAGGTGCTGATCCAGACATTTCCGCCGTTGGGCAGCGCATCTCGTGCGTTGATCGCAAGGTTGAGCACGGCACTTTCCAACTGGCCCGTATCGACCATTGCCACCGCGCTGCGCGAGGTCAGTTCCAGCGTCAGCGCAATGCGCTTGCCGATGGTACGGCTGAGCAGGTCTTCCAGGGAACGCACGTGCTGGTTGACGTCGGTTGGCCGGGTGTCCAGAGGTTGCTGTCGGGCAAATGCCAGCAGACGATGCGTCAGTGCCGCTGCGCTTTTGGCCGACGCCAGGGCCGCATCGGCGTATCCAAGCACCTTCTCGGACCGGCCATCAGCCGTGCGTTTCTTGATCAGTTCAAGGCCGGTGACAATGCCGGTCAGCAGGTTGTTGAAGTCGTGGGCAATACCGCCGGTTAGCTTGCCGATAGCGTCCATTTTCTGCGCCTGCAGCAGTTGGGCTTCGGTACGGGCGTGTTCGGCGACCTTCTGCGCCAGCTGGCTGTTGACGCTGTCCAGTTGCTGGCGATGGGATTCTTCGCGGCGCCGATGCTCGGTGACGTCCTCGACGAACACCAGGCTCAGCCCGGGAACGCGATACGGCGAGACCTGCCATTCGGTTTCCCGCAGCTCGCCCTGAACCCGCATGGTCAGCGTACCCTTCCAGCGCTCCTCGGCCTTGAGCGCATCGCGCAGGCCGCCAATGGCGTGATCCTGATCGTCGCTGAAACACCCCGGCAATGAACTGGTAGCGGCGCCTTGGGCGATCAGCCGGGCGAAGGCATGATTGCATTCGTGAACATTCAGCTCGCCGTCCATCACGGCAATGGGCGCCGACACGTTGACGAAAATCTCGCGAAAGCGATTCTCGCTGTCACGCAGGGCAAATTCGGTGTCGCGCACCCGCAACAGCGTGCGCAGGGTGGCCAACAGCACATCAGGGTCCACCGGATGCACCAGATAGGCATCGGCGCCTGCCTCCAGGCCGGTGATGATGTCGCCGGTCTGGATCGACGCCGCGGACACGTGCACCACCGGCAACAGCGCCGTGCGGGGCTCGGTACGCAGCTGGCGCACGACGTCGAAACCGCTCATGTCAGGCAGGTTGACGTCCAGGATCAGCGCATCGGGAATCTGCTCGGCGATCATCGCCAACCCGTCGGTGCCCGTGCCGGCTTCCAGCACGCTGAAACCCTGGCGTTCCATGCGTCGACGCAAGGCGTAACGGGTGGCGACGTTGTCGTCGACGATCAACAGTCGTGTGTCAGCTTTCATCGGCGTGATCCTCGGCCAGGGCCAGGGCAATCACTACATAGAATGTGGAGCCCACACCGGGCTGGCTCTCCAGCCCCACCCGCCCGCCGAGCAATTCGGCGAAGCGCTTGCACAGCGACAGGCCCAATCCGGTGCCACGCAGGCGCTTTTGCAACGGCGAGTCGACCTGGACGAAATCCTCGAACAGCGCCCCGTGCAGTTCCTGCGCGATGCCGATTCCGGTGTCAGTGACCGCAAAGCGAATTTCGTTTTCGCCTTCAAGCCTGGCCGACACCCGCACCTCACCACGCTGGGTGAACTTCAGGGAATTGGAGATGAAGTTGCGCAGGATCTGCGCCAGCTTCTTGTCATCGGTGTACAGGCGGGGAAGGCCCACAGGCTCTTCGAAGATCAGGTCCACCGCCGAGGTGTCGACGATGGGGCGGAACATGCCACGCAACGCCGAAAACAGGTCGAACATGTCGAACCAGGCCGGCGAGATGGTGATGCGCCCTGCCTCGATCTTGGCCAGGTCCAGCAGGTCGTCGACCATTTCGCTCAACTCGCGGGCTGCGGTGCTGACGAAATCCACCTGCTTGTGCTGCTCCGGGCTCAGCGGGCCGTCCAGTTCGTCGCGCAACAGGCTGGCGATGCTCAGGATCGAGCCCAGTGGCGTGCGGAACTCGTGGCTCATGTAGGAGAGAAACCGGCTTTTCAGGTCCGAGGCCTGGCGCAGCTGTTCAGCCTGCAGGTCCAGCTCGGCGTAGAGCGCCAATACGCCCTGATTGGTTTCGTCCAGTTCGGCGCGAAGCGCGGCGGCCTCGTCACGCAATTGCCGAAGCTGCGGCGACTCCTCAAGGGTGTCGTGGGCAGGGTGGTCAGTCATCGAGCTTCTCCAGCGCCATTACCAGTACGGTCACATCGTCCCTGCCCCGACAAAAATCGCGGTGCAACACCGCCGCGATGATAGCCGGATGCCGATACCTAAGGCCCGGATAATCATGCAGATTCCAGCGCGATTGCAGGCCATCGCTGTACATCACCAACAACTGGCCTGCGCATTGAGCGTAGTCCACGGCAAGCACCTTCCGGTACTGCAACCCCACGATGCCGGGATGCGAAGCCATGCCACGCATCTTGCCCTCGGCGACCAGCGCTGCGCCGATATTGCCGATGCCGATGAAGCGCACCCGCTCATCCTGGGCTTCGAAGCGGGCGATAGCCAAGGCGCCGCCCCGGGTGCCGCGCATGTCATGGTGGATGTCTTCAAGCAAGACTACAGGGTCTGCAAAGGGGCCGCGGCAGAAGGCTGCGGTGCCGGCCTTTGCCGCCGCCTCAGCCTCCGGGCCATGGCCCAGGCCATCGATCATCAGCACGCTGACGCTTTGGCCGCTGATGGCAATCTCCCAGGCGTCGCCACAGGCGGGATCATCGTGCAGGGAGTGCTGGCTGATGCCGACACGCAGGTCGGTGAACTTCGCCGTACGCGGATAGAAACGGGTCAGCAGCACCGTGCCGCGGCTGTCGCTGTGCACGTCGAACACCTGTGCCTGACGCAGCATCGCGCCCAGCCCGATGCCTTGGGTGCCGCGCGTCGAGACGCCATCGGGCATGCACCCATGGACATCGAACCCCTGGCCGCGGTCGATCGCAATCACTTCGATGCCGGGCACTGTCGCAGGCAACGCACGCAGGTGCAGCTCACCCAGGGTGGCGTGCTTGAGGATGTTGCTGGCAAGCTCGGTGACCACCAGCGCCACGCGGCCTGAATCGACCGCATCGAACCCCAGTTGCTCGGCGAGCTTTTGCGCGGTGCGTCTGGCGTGACCGACCTGGCTGGCATCCTCGATTTTCAGCACCTGAGTCAGGCTGCTGTGCAGTTTCAGGTCCATTTGCAGATCGTCACACGTGTCCCTGCGCCTGGCGCCGTGTCCAGTTCGAAGTCATCGACCAGCCGTTTAGCGCCGGTCAGGCCCAGGCCCAGGCCGCCACCGGATGTCCAGCCATCGGTCATGGCCAGCTTGATGTCGGGGATGCCCGGGCCCTCGTCGCGAAACGTCAGCCGCAGGCCGGTCCGGGCGCCGTCTTCGAGGATCTCCCAGTCCATGTCGCCACCCCCGCCGTAGACCATGGTGTTGCGCGCCAGCTCGCTGACGGCCGTCACCAGCTTGGTCAGGTCGATCAGGCGCATGCCGCACTCCTGGGCCAGCTTGCGCGCCGTTTGCCGGGCCAGCACGACGTCCTGTTCAATACGAATGGCCTGGGTGCCGCTGCTGCGCAGGTTCATTGCGAGTACGTCCGCTCACGCAACAGCGTCATGCCCCGCTCGACGTTCAAAGCAGTGCTGACGCCTGGCAGGGTCATGCCCAGTTCTACCAGGGTGATCGCCACCGCCGGCTGCATGCCCACCAGCACGGTTTCGGCGTCCATGATCCGCGACAGGCCCGAGATCATCCCGATCATGCGGCCGATGAAGGAATCGACCATGTCCAGCGCCGAGATATCGATCAGCACGCCACGGGCGGATATCCGGCTGATGCGCTCGGACAGGTCGTCCTGCAACTGCAGGGCGAGTTGGTCGTGCATGTCGACCTGAATGGTCACCAACAGAAAGTCACCCATCCGCAGAATCGGAATGCGTTCCATGGACCTACACCGCCTTGGTGACAGTCAGGCCCAGGCGACGCAGCGCGAGCGCCAATGCGTCGGCAAGGTTGGCCTTGGTGACCACGCCTTGCAGGTCAAGGCCCAGGTGCACGATGGTCTGTGCGATTTGCGGGCGCACGCCGCTGATGATGCAATCGGCGCCCATCAGACGGATGGCGGTCACGGTCTTGAGCAGGTGCTGGGCCACCAGGGTGTCGACGGTGGGCACGCCGGTGATGTCGATGATGGCGATTTCCGAACCGGTGTCGACGATGCGCTGCAACAGCGACTCCATGACCACCTGGGTGCGTTGCGAATCCAGGGTGCCAATCATTGGCAGCGCCAGCACGCCGTCCCACAGCTTGACCACAGGGGTGGACAGCTCCAGCAACTCTTCCTGCTGGCGCTTGATCACGCCCTCGCGTGACTTCTGATAGACGCGAATGGTGTGCATTGCCAACAGGTCCAGCAACTGGGAGATTTGCCAGGTCTGTTCAGCGAGCGCCTGTGGCTGGCCGGCGAAGGCCTCTTGCAGCACCGCGAACACCGGGCCTTTGAGGGCAAAGATGAAGTGCGCGGTCTGCTGCGAATCCTGGCCTGCGAGGGCGCGCTGATGAGAGAGTTTTTCCAGGAACAGTCGGGTCTCGTCCCATTCGGCGGCGGTAATGCCCTGCGGCGCGCCGCGTTCGAGCGCTACCATCAACAGATCGAGAAACTCGCCGGTTTGCTGCTTGACGTCATCACCCTTGAGGTTGCGCATGGCACCGCTGGCTTCAAGATCGGCCAGCCAGCGTGCAGACAGCTGAGCTTCGGCACGTTTGAGGGAATCGACGGTGGTTTGTTGCAGTGCTGCCATGGCGTAGCTCCTGAGAATGGGCGCGACTTCTTGTCGGGCACAGTGCCCGATGACAAACAAACATAGGAGAAGAAAACCGTCAGCGGATCCGTTATTTCAGGATCTTGCGCTAACTCGTTAAAGACAAAGCATTTTTGTCGATGCGAATAAAGCGAACGGAATACGCCGCCGCCCAATTGGTGTCAAGGTAACATCACCCAGCGTCAAAGGTTCCGTTATCTGATACGAATTTGAACGATTTTCTGAATGGGCGAAAATCCGCAGCTACCCGGCGCGGCCAAAAGCGTTGAGGGACAGGGGTTCGGCGCCAAAGGGCGTGGCGCAGGTGCGCAGGTCGTAGCGCAACTCGGCAATCAGGTCAGCGACCGCACGAATGGTGGTCAGGTTGCTGATGGAAAGCTCTTCGACCCGCATGGCCAGCCTGCCGGTATCCGGGTCGAAGATCTTCACCATCAAGGCACCGCCGGGCATGACCGTGCATTCACAGGCCAAGGGTAGAAAAGCACTTTCCAGGGTCCTGCGCAGTTCCGGGGTAAACAACATCGCGTCACCTCCTTGTTGGTTCAGGCAGGCGCCAGCTTTCCCTGCGCGCCGAGACCGAAAACTCAGTGTAGCCGGGCGTCGTCCGCGGAACCGGCGGCGTCACTGCGCTGTGCGCTGGCTCACAGAACGGGCTGGGCTTATTGCAGTTTTCCGGACGCGCGCCCCATGCAACGCACCCGGCGCTCCTCCACCCGCTGGGCGAACCAGGCGGTGGTGAGCTTGCGGGTAATCTTCGGGCTTTCCAGCACGATGCCCGGCAGGATCGCCCTGGGCAGCGGCTTGCCTGCGGCCTTGTCGGCCAGGGCAAAGACCTGCTTGTAGAGGTCGGTGTCCTCGAAGCCCAGCGTCTCGCCCTTCTCAAGGGCGCTGCGGATCGTGGTATTGCGCATGCCCAGTTGCCTGTGAAGGCTGCGCACGGCCAGTTCGGTCTGGCCCAGTGACGGCCCGAAACCGTAGGCGACCAGGTCGCCATCCAGGGCCAGGCGCTTGCCCGACACCCGCGCCACTGCGCTCTGGAACGCAGCATTGCGGCTGGCGTACCAGCCGGCGTTGAAGTCCGCGAAACGGTACAGCGGCCTGTCGTAGCTCACCGGATAGCCCAGCAGATGGGCAATACCGAAATACATGCCGCCGCGACGGGTGAACACCTCATGTCGTAGGGAGCCGTCCACCGTGTAGGGGTAATCCTGGGCCTGACGCTCGGCAAACTCGATGCTGACCTGCATGGGCCCTGCGGTGTGCACCGGGTTGAAGTTGCCGAACAGCGTGCGCCCCAGCGGCACCATGCCGATGAAGTCATCGAAAATCATGCTCAGGTCCTTCTCGGTGCGCGCCGCACGCAGGCGTTCGTTGTAGGTCTTGCCGGTGGGCGAGCGAATGTCCAGCGCGCTGCGCACGAGCAGATTGGGAATGTGGGCCTTGCTGGCACGGCGGTCGATTTCATCCTGGGCAATCTTGCCCATGCCTGGCACGGCGGGGTCGACCTTGAAGTTCGACTCCTGCTCGGTCACGGCCAGCACCGAACAGAGGTTTTCGACAGTCGGATCGATCTTCTGACTCTCGAAGGCGGTGTAGATATCGGCGGCCCAGCCCTGCCGATCAGCGACGCTGGCAGGCAGCAGGCGGACGATTTCGCTGCGCACCACGTCCGGCGCAGGCGGTGGCGTTTGATTGCGTTGCGAGCTGCAACCGGCGAGGAACGCCAGCAGCATCACGCCAAGTGCCGCTCTGCTGTGACGAGTGAGTCCGTTGACGGGCATGAGTCCTCGATCTTCAAAAGGTGGGCTGCCGAAATGGACAGCGGACAAGGCCGAATGACTCATACCTCAGGCACGCGCCACTACCACAGGTGTGCCCACGCCAAACTTGTTGCGGTATTCGCTGGGGGCCATTCCAGTGATTTTCCTGAAGGTCGAACGAAACGCTGCGGGGTCCTGATACCCCACCGTCCAGGCAATGTGATCCACCGTGCCGTTGGTGAATTCAAGCATTTCGCGGGCCTTGCCGACGCGCAGGTGCTGGCAATATTCCGTTGGTTTCAGACCGGTCGCTGCACGAAAGCGCCGTAGAAAGGTTCGCTCTTCAAGCCCGGCGCACTGCGCCATTTCGGCCAGCGACACAGCCACCGCGCCAGTGCATTGCAGCCAGTGCTGGACCTTCAGCACTGAGGCGTCGCCATGGCCGAGCACAGGCGCAAAATTGCTGCCGCATTGCTGAGCGCTGTCGCTGTGTTCGATCACCAGAAAACGCGCCGTGCGGGTAGCGATGCTCGGCCCCAGCAAACGGTCGACCATGCGCAGCCCTAGCTCCGACCAGGCCATCAGCCCGGCCGTGGTAATGATGTCGCCATCGTCGATGATCGGTTTGTCAGCGTGTACCTTGATTTTCGGGAAGCGCTCGCTCAGCAGCGTGGCCTGAGTCCAGTGCGTGGTGGCGGCGCGACCGTCGAGCAGACCGGTCTGTCCCAGGACAAACGCGCCCAGACACACCGTGCCAATCGCCGCCCCGGCGGCGTGCCTGGCCCGAACCCACCTGGATAACCCTTCCATGGCCTCGGTATTCGGCAGCCCCATCAATGACGGCGGAATCAACACCGCGACCAGCGGCCCGCTTTCTCCGGCCGCAAAACTGTCGAACACCCGCTGAGGCTCGCAGCGAGTGTCGACTTGCCAGTGGCTGACGCGCAGGCGCGGCAGCTGCGCAGAACCGTGCTCATTGGCCATGCGGTTAGCCACCTCGAACAGGTCCGTCAACCCGTGAACCGCCGCCGTTTGTGAGCCCGGGTATATCAGCAGGCCGATCTCCGCCACTGGCCGTTCTACGCTCATCGTCAGTTTTCCCTCGCTAAATGTCGGTGCAGCCAATCCTCCGATGTTGGCACAGGCTCGATAATTCGCCTTACACCACGCACATCCCACAGAGGAAACAGACATGTCCAAATCAGCGCTCATCGTAGTCGATATCCAGAACGACTACTTCCCCGGCGGCAAATGGCCTTTGGTCGGTGTCGATGCCGCCGCCGACAACGCCGCCCGAATCATCCAGGCCACCCGCGAATCAGGCGATCTGGTCGTTCATATCCGGCATGAATTCACTAGCGAAGACGCGCCGTTCTTCACCCCGAACTCCGAAGGCGCCAAGTTGCACCCAAAGGTGATAAACAAAGGCGATGAGCCGGTGGTGCTCAAGCATTTCGTCAACTCGTTCCGCGAAACCGAACTCAAGCAGATCCTCGATCAAAACGGCATTGAGGAATTGGTGGTGATCGGCGCCATGAGCCACATGTGCATCGACGGCATCACCCGCGCGGCAGCGGACATGGGCTACAAGGTCAAAGTGATTCACGACGCCTGCGCCAGCCGCGATCTGGAATTCAACGGCACCACGGTTCCGGCGGCTCACGTGCATGCGGCGTTCATGGCGGCATTGGGCTTTGCCTATGCAGAGGTGGTGTCGACCCAGGATTTGCTGGAACAGCCCTGAATTTCAGGCCTGTTCATGATCCCTGTGGGAGCGAGCTTGCTCGCGATAGCGATCTGCCTGTCACTGCGGCATCGGCCGGAACCACGCCTCGCGAGCAAGCTCGCTCCCACAGATGCCGATCGAGCATTGATTGGCGTTGTACGATGACGTATAACGAACGCTTCGTATTGAGCTGTCCATCCAACGCTAATCACGAGCCTCTAACAAAAATGACAATACACACACTCACACGCCACACCCACGCCTCAAAACCTCCCTCTCTACATCCCGAGCCCGCCTCTCGACCCTGTTGCAACAGCCACCAATAGCCAACGAATGCCCTGACCAGGCTTTGATCGCACACACCTGATGCGGCTTGTCGTCTGACAACAGCTCACTGCCGCACGACCTCTTTGCAACACCGACACCCCACGCACCCCTTTGAGGGTACGGAGAGAAACATGGACCCAAGAATAACAATCATCCTTTGTCTGACCGCCGGCTACTTCATCGTCATGTCCTACATTGGCTACAGCGTGCGCAAACACGCCAAGAGCAGTGACGGCTTCACCGGAGGCGGTCGCAGCTTTCCACCCTTTCTGATCGGCGCCCTGCTGCTGTCGGAATTCATCGGCAGCTCGGTCAGCATCGGCACCGCGCAAAAAGGCTTCGAGGCCGGCATTTCCGCCGCCTGGAACCTGGTCGCCCTGTCCATGGGCTTCCTGCTGCTGGCCCTGGTGCTCGCCAAGAAGTACCGCGAGACGGGCCTGAACACTATTTCCGGGATCCTCGCCCAGAACTATGGTCAAGGCACACGCTATGCAGCCTCGGTGCTGACCATCTGCGCCCTGAGCATCGTTTCGGTGGCCTTGTATGCCAGCGGCGGCGCGGTACTGGCGGCGGTGCTGAACATCGACAAGACCCTGGCGATCCTGCTGGTAGGCGTGATCACGGTGTTCTATGTCAGCGTCGGCGGCATGCGTTCGGTGGTCTACACCAACTTCGCCCACGCAGTCATCAAGTACATCGGCATCGTGCTGGCACTGGCTTTTGCCCTGAACGCCACTGGGGGAATCGGTGCGATGCAGGCCAAACTGCCTGCCGCCATGTTCGATTTCACCGGTGTAGGCTGGGGCCAGATCTTCGCCTGGATGATCGGCGGTATCGGTTCGATTTTCGCCACTCAATACGTGATTCAGGCGCTGGTCAGCACCAAGGACCACAAGACCGCCAAGCGCGCGTGCTTCTACGTGTCGTCGCTGATGATCCCGTTCGGCATCATGGCCGCGCTGATCGGCATGGCGAGCGCCTACCTGTACCCCGGCATCAAATCCATCGACGCCTTCCCTGCCCTGATCGCCCATATGCCGACCTTCTCGGCAAGCCTGGTGGTGATTGGCCTGGCCGGCGCACTGTTCGGCGGTATCTCGGCCAACACTCTCGCCTCGGCAACGCTGGCCATGAAGGATTTCTACGACCCCTTCTTCAACAAAGAGAAGAACGATCGCAAATCGGTGATGTTCATTCGTCTGGCCATCGTGGTCATCGGTTTCCTGCCACTGATTCTGGCGCTGTTCGCCGACAAGATCCTGCTGATCGCGTTCCTTGGCAAAGCCCTGCGCGCCACTCTGGCGGTGATCGTGCTGATGTGTTTCTACGCGCCGAAATTCGGTTCGGGCCGTGGCGCACTGGCGGGCGTGATCCTGTCGGTGTTCTCCACCATCGGCTGGTTCCTGGCCGGCAACCCGTATGGCATCGACAGCTCGTACTTCGCCCTGTTCGCCCCGCTGCTGACCATGGCCATCGCCGAACTGCTCAAAACCGGGCGTTCCGAGGCACAACCTGTGTTAAACAAGAACGGCTGATCCCGTCTTCACCCGGCAATAGTTGCGTGGCTTGCGCCGCACAAGCCACGCCACAAGGAGGAATAAATGAGCGACAAGAAAGCTGATGTACTGGTCTGGGGCCCGATGCATGCCTCGCTGACCCAAGGGCTCAACCGCGACTTCAACGTACACAACCTCTGGGAGATCAAGGATCTGGACGCTTGGGCCGCAGAGCATGCGGCCAAGGTGCGTGGCGTGGTCACCAGCGGTGTCTACGGCACCGAAAACGCCCTGCTCGACCGCTTGCCGAACCTGGAAGTGGTCAACAGCTTTGGCGTCGGTTATGACGCTAACGATACCGGTTACCTGGCCCGTCGCGGCATCAAACTGAGCAACACCCCGGACGTGCTGAACAATGCCGTCGCCGAAACCGCACTGGCGCTGATGCTGTGTGTGTCCCGGCGTATCAGCGAGGCCGAGCGCTTCGTGCGGGCCGGCAAGTGGGCCACCGGCAAATTCCCGCTGGGCAATGACCTGTGCGGCAAGACCTGCGGCATCGTGGGCCTGGGCAAGATCGGCAAGACCATCGCCAAACGCGCCGCAGGCTTTGAGATGAACATCGCCTACTACCGTCGTGGCCAGGCCTATGCCGATGTCTCCTACACCCACTACGGTGATTTGCAGGAGCTGGCCAAGGCTTCGGACTACCTTGTGGTGATCGTGCCGGGCGGCCCGGAAACCGAGCGCCTCATCAACCGTGACGTGCTCACGGCGCTGGGTTCCAAATCATTCCTGATCAACGTCGCGCGTGGCTCGGTGGTGGATGAACGGGCACTGATCGGCGCGTTGCTGGAAGGTGAAATCGGCGGTGCCGGGCTGGACGTCTTCGAGGACGAACCCAATGTGCCAGCCGAACTGCTGAAGCTCGACAATGTGGTCCTGACCCCACACATCGGCAGCGGCACCTTTGAGACGCGCCAAGCCATGGCCGACCTGGTGTTTGCCAACGTCAGCCAGTATTTCGAGGATGGCTCGCTGGTTACTCCCGTTCAGCTTTAAACGCTCATCACTTGCGGGCTCGGCGCGTTCTACCGGGCCCGCACCACCGGCTTGCAGCTTGCCGCTTATAACTTGTGGCTGCTTTCTCCGACCGTAGGTCAGTCTTCACCCCCGCCTGCCAACTTTTCCGGATAATGCCGGTCCAAACGCGCCATTAGCGCTCATAGCCTTTATTGAACAACCCCGGGGGAATCCTGCTTGAACATTGCCGGTGTCATTTTTGATTGCGACGGGACCCTGGTGGACAGCGAAAGACTGGCCGCCGGGCTTCTGCGTGACATTTTGCAGGAACATGAGGTTTCGCTGAGTCTTGAGCAAGTGCTGGGCCGCTTTCGCGGTGTGCAATTTGCCCTGTGCATGGAAGGCCTTTGCCACGACTATCCCTGGCTGCCCAACATCGAAATCGTCAACAGCTTCCGCGCCCGCACCCTGCCGCTGCTGCAGGAGCGCCTTGAAGAAATGCCCGGCGCGGTGGAATTCGTGCGCAGCCTTTCGCTGCCCAAATGCGTGGCGTCTAACGGGCCGCGCAGCAAGATCGAAACCTGCCTGAGTACCGTTGGGTTGCTGGATGTGTTTCATGGTTTGATCGTCAGTGCCTATGAAGTGCAGGCGTGGAAACCTTCGCCGGTGCTCATCGAGCACGCGGCGGATCTGTTGGGGCTCAAGCCTGAGGAATGCCTGCTGGTGGAAGACAGTGTGCCGGGCGTTCAGGCGGGCCTGGGCGCAGGCGCTCAGGTGGCCGGATATGGCCATGACACCGACTTTTCCGAATTCTTCGAGCACGCCAATTTTCATCGGGTGCAGAATTTCGGTGAGTTGCGCGAGTTGGTGCAGCGCATCAGTTGAAAGCATCACGACATTCCCGTAGCAGCACGGCCGGGCGGCTACGGGACGGATTCCAAATCTGGACGAAATCCATCCATTCGACCCTTGTTAGTCGCCCTTCAACCCGATACTGTATATAAAAACAGTATCAGGTATTTCCATGCAGCTGATCGACAAGCTGAGCATCCTCGCTGACGCCGCCAAGTACGACGCCTCCTGCGCCAGCAGTGCCGCGCCCAAACGCAGCTCCGAGGGCAAGTCCGGGCTTGGCAACAGCACCGGCATGGGCATCTGCCACAGCTACACGCCCGATGGCCGCTGCGTCTCGCTGCTGAAAATCCTGCTGACCAACTTCTGCCTGTATGACTGCCAGTACTGCGTCAATCGCCGCTCCAGCGACGTGCCCCGGGCGCGCTTCACCCCCGAAGAAGTCGTGACCCTGACCCTGGACTTCTACCGTCGCAACTGCGTCAGCGGGCTGTTCCTGAGTTCCGGCATCATTCGCTCGGCCGACTACACCATGGAGCAACTGGTGCGCGTTGCGAAGCTCTTGCGCGAGGAACATGAGTTTCGCGGCTACATCCACCTCAAGACGATCCCCGAGGCCGATCCCGCACTGATCGAGGAAGCCGGGCGTTACGCCGATCGCCTGAGCGTGAACATCGAACTGCCGACCCAGGCCGGCCTGCAGATGCTGGCGCCGGAAAAGGAAATGGGTTCGATCAAACAGGCCATGAACACCATTTACACCGGCCAGCAGACGGTGCTCAACGAGCCAAAGGCCCCGCGCTTTACCCCGGCCGGGCAGAGTACGCAGATGATCGTCGGTGCCGACGAGACCGACGACAGCACGATGCTGCACACCGCCGAATCGCTGTACGGCGACTACCGCCTCAAGCGCGTCTACTACTCGGCCTTCAGCCCCATTCCCAACAGCCCGAAAAGCGTGCCGCTGGCCGCCCCGCCGCTGCTGCGCGAACACCGCCTGTACCAGGCCGACTTCCTGCTGCGCGGCTATGGCTACCGCGCAGACGAACTGCTGGCAGGGCCCGGCCACCTGGCGCTGGACATCGACCCGAAACTGGCTTGGGCGCTCGAGCACCGCGACGTCTTCCCGCTGGACCTCAACCGCGCCGAACCTGCGATGATCGCGCGCATCCCCGGCATCGGCATCCGCACCACCAAGCGCCTGGTCGAGTTGCGCCGTGAACGGCGGATTCGCTATGAAGACCTCACCCGGCTGCGCTGTGTGCTGGCCAAGGCCAGGCCGTTCATCATCACCAGTGACTACCATCCACGCTCTGCCGAGAGTTCGAGCGTCTCGCTGCGCGAACAACTGCGTGATCGTCCGCAACCGCAACAGATGGCGTTGTGGGCATGATCGTCCTCGACTGCGACGACCAGTTCGTCACCTGGCGCCAACAGGCGCGCTGGCTGTTGAGCCATCAGATCGACCCCGATCAGGTGAGCTGGAGCCTGCGCGAGGATGCCGACCTGTTCAGCACCGATCAGCAATACCCGGACACACCCGGCCCTTTTCAGGCGCGGGTGCCGATGGCCCTGCTCGAGCTGCTGCAGAACGCCGCTCAGTATTGCGGCGAGCAGCGCTGGAGTTTGCTGTACGAGGTGTTATGGCGGGTCAGTCATGGCGACCGGACGGCGATGCTGGCCGGGGACAAACTGGGCAGCGAACTGCATCGGCGCCTCAAGCGAGTCAGTCGCGAAGCGCACCATCTGCATGCATTCCTGCGCTTCGTTGCCCTGCCCGCCGCAACCCATGGCAAGGATCTGGCGGTGAAGGCGGCGCTGCTGGAAACCCACAAGCTCCCGGAGTTCGTGGCCTGGCATGAACCGGCCCACGACATCCTGCGCACTGCCAGCGAGCATTTCGTCGGGCGCATGGGCAGGCATTGCTGGATGATCGCAACGCCCAAGGATGGCGTGCTCTACGACGGCGAGCGCCTGATCTACCAGCGCCAATGCCCCGAGGCCTGGAAAACCCTGGCGCGCAACGCCGAAGATCCCCATGGCGAGTTGTGGCTGACCTACTACAGCCACATCTTCAACCCGGCAAGACTCAATCCCAAGGTGATGCAGGGGCATCTGCCTGCGCGTTTCTGGAAGAACTTGCCAGAGGGGCCGCTGATCCCTGCTCTTATCAGTGAAGCACGCACCGGCAAACAGCGAGATGGTCAGGCGCGGCAGATTTCCGAACGGCGAGGAAAGGTGATCCGCAAGAGCAGTTGATTCTCCAAGCCCTGTTCGGCTTTAAAACACTCCCATCACTGCCGATGCACCGCCGTCTGCATGCCTGCCGTATTCATCGGCGTACCCAGCGCGGTGCCGAAGAAACGCACGGCTTCGCTGCTAAGGTTGCGATGGATGTCCTCACGGTCCACACCCACAGGGTCAGTGCACAACCCGGGCTGGGTCGCCCGCTGCAGGTCATCGCAAGGGGCCATGAACACGAAGTGCCCAGCGCCGGGAAACAGCTTGAAGTCCGACACTTCGGGCAGCTTGCGCGCCAGGGCTTCGGCGTTCTTGTCGATGGCCAGCAATTCATCGCCATCGCCGCTGTAGAGCAATACCGGCACATGCACTTCTGACAGGGTATGGCGGCCGAACATCAAGCCCAATGGCGCCATCAGCATCAACGCACCGACACGTGGATCGGCCTGAGCGTGCAGGTCATCGCGGTCAGCCAGCAGTTCGCCCTGGGTCTTGCATGCATCGCGATCCTGAGGCCGCTCCACGCAGTACTGGCGCAGGCGCTGCAGGTCAGGCTGGGCGCCGGCGAGAATCAATGCGGTTTCACCGCCTGCCGAGTATCCGATTACGCCAACGCGGCGGGCACTGATGTAGGGCGAAAGCATCGGGTCGAGCAACGCAGCGCTGATCGCTTCGGAAATCTGCTGCGGACGGCCATACAGATTGCTCAGGCTGCCCAGGCGGCTGTGGTCCAGGTAGTTATCACCGGGGTGAAATACCGCCACCACCACGAAGCCACGACGAGCCAGCGAGGTGGCCAGATCATGCTGGGCCAGTGGCGTGCCGGCGTTGCCGTGGGAGAGCATCAGCAACGGAAACCGCCCCATGGCGATGGTTGCGTCCTGGGTCGCCTCAACGGGATAGCCCTGAACGCGCGTCATCTGCTCCTCATCGGTGGACGGATAGAACGCGTAGGCGTGCATGGGCCGGGAATCGAGAGGATCGAGGAACGTCAGCTCATGAAAGCCCACGCTCCAGTTTGCCAGTTCGCTGGCCTGCACCGAAATCAGGCTGCCGAACAGGGCCAATACCATCGCTGCACAAAGACGCATCATTGCAATGCCCCTCACCTTGTCAATCCGAGCCCTGGAATCCAGACCCGAGATGTCTGATGTCCTTGTAAATCGGCATCTGTAGCCATATGACCGGCGCGCGCCGAATACATTCAAAACCGCTTTCAAAGCAGCTTGCAGATCAATAGTGCACAAGGCGGGCCAAGCTCGATATAAAGAGAGAAACTGGCCAATCCACATGCTGCGCTGGCCGAACAGGGCGGCGATTCTACGCGCAACCGTTACACGTTACTCGCAAAGAAATCGCAAAGCCTGTCGCCCGGCTGAACGGGCTGTCACAAGGGCGCTATAAACGACGAAAGCCCCAGCGTCCGGTGGCTGGCGCCTTCGAACGATGGGGCTTGCGGTGACACTGTCTGCTACCTCGGTGGATGGCTACCCAATGCGCCGGTTAACCTCTGAAGAGGTCAGACATCAGGCAAACAGGGTTTCTTCGATGTGTTTCTTCGCGGCGCTCATAGCGTTGGCACGAGGCTCGTCGCCGTAGGCCAGGCCCTGGGCGTGGACGAATTGCAGGTCGGTGACGCCAATGAAACCAAACAGCACCTTGAGCAGGTCATCGTGACCAGCGCTGGTCGGCTGACCGCTGTGCAGGCCGCCGGCGGTGGAGACGATGATCACTTTCTTGCCTTTGCACAGACCTTCAGGACCGGCTTCGGTGTAGCGGAAGGTGCGGCCGGCAACGGCGATGCGATCGATCCAGGCCTTCAATTGGCTGGAGATGCTGAAGTTGTACATCGGCGCGCCGAGCACCACGACGTCGGCCGACAGGAATTCCTGCAGCACAGCTTCGTTGGTGTCAACTTCACGGGCTTGTGCAGCGTCACGGCCTTCAGCCGGAGTACCTGCTGCAGCCAGGGTGGCGCCGGAGAAATGGCTCAGTGCTTCGTTGGCCAGGTCGCGGTACACCACTTCGGTGCCCGGATGGGCTGCGGTGAAGGACTCGACAACGCCACGGCTTAGCTGGCGCGAAGCGGAATGATCGCCGAGGATGCTGGAATCGATGTGCAAGAGTTTCATAACGGGCTTCCTGAGTGAGTATCGCCGCTGGGCGACTGAATGGCGATCATCCTACCTCGCAAGCCAATAGCTGATTAGTCGGCAAAAATGCGATAGTTTGTCCCACTCACAGGACAATCAGATTTTACCCATGCAAGATCTCAACGATCTCTACTATTTCGTCCAGGTGGTCGAGTGCGGCGGGTTTGCCGCCGCCGGTCGTGCGCTGGGCATTCCGAAGTCGCGGCTATCCCGACGCATTGCCGAACTGGAAACCCGCCTGAACGCCAGCCTGCTGCAACGTACCACGCGCAAACTGGCCCTGACCGCGATCGGCGAGCGCTACCTGCAGCATTGCCAGGCCATGTTGCTGGAGGCGCAAATGGCCGACGAAGCCGTGGCCAGCCTGTCGTCTGAGCCCCGCGGGCGCTTGCGCGTGTCTTGCCCGGTGGGCATGACCCACTGGAACCTGAGCGGCGTGATAACAACGTTTCTCGAACGCCATCCCCATGTGCAACTGGAACTGTTGCTGGTCAATCGCCGCGTTGACCTTGTCAACGAGAGCATCGATGTGGCCTTGCGCGTACGAGACATCGGCGATGAAGACCCCAGCCTGATCGTTCGCCAGCTTTCACCGGCCGAAGCGGTGCTGGTGGCCTCCCCGGCCCTCGCCGCCAGCCACGACATCCGGAGGCCCCAGGATCTTGCAAGCCTGCCGGCACTCGGTGCTATTGATGCTGACCGCAAGGTGCACTACCAACTGACGCATCAGGACGGCCGGCGCTTTGAGGTGGTGCTGGAGCCGCGCCTGGCCATCGACGACTTCCCGATCCGCAAGGCGGCGGCCCTGGCCGGGCTGGGCATTACCATGCTGCCGATGATGAACTGCCACGATGCGCTGGCCGATGGCAGCCTCGTCCGCCTGTTGCCAGACTGGTCGATGCCGGGAGGCAATCTGCAGGCGGCCTACACCCAGCGGCGCGGGTCCTTGCCTGCAGTGCGTGCCTGGATCGATCACGTGACGGCGGCGTTCTCGGCGCAGTCCATGGGCTGCGCCTGAATCAGCTCAGGTCCAACGGCGGCGCCCCAGTGAAATGCCGGTACAGCACCACCGAGCGCAGCATCAACGCACGCCTGCGTTCGTAGGCGCTGGGTGCACATTTGGCGTATTCGTCCAGCTCCCGGCGCACTCGCGCCTCGGCGCCTTCGGCCGCGGCCTGAACAGCGCTGTTGGCACAAGCCGGCAGCGAATTACGGATGCGCACATTGATGAGCAATTCCTCCGTCGCGCCCTCCCCGGGCGGCACCACGGCCAGGCTCTTGTCCCAGTATTTGGTGAGCCAGGAATCGAGCAACCAGATCTGCGCCTCCTTGGTTCGCAGCGCGGCGCGGATCCAGGTGCGAAAGGTCTGCCAGTCCAGGGACGTCAGGGCCGGGTTCTTGTACTTTCTGCAATAGCCGACATTGTGCGGGTTGTTGAAATGCTTGAACGCGGCGCCTTCAAGGTCAACGTCGATGGCCAGCGGCGCGCACACGCCTGCCGCCCTCAACTGGCCATAAACACCCCCCTGGGTCGACGGGTAGAGCGCAGGACTTGTCAGACGCGCGAACGCCGCTCGGTGCTCGGCGGGGACGACGCCACTTTGCAGCACATGGTCCATGAAGGCGATCAGGTCGCCCTGGTCCAAGTGGGCGATGCCGACACCGCCCACGCCGTAGCTCATCAGATGCTTACCGGCGTTGGCACTGGTCTGGGCGCTCCAGTCGCTCATGGCCGGGTCCTGGGGCAAGCCTGCAGGATCCTCGATGCCCCATTGCGCCACCCCGAGCGTCAGGGCCAGCAGCCCCAGCCCCAGTTGTGCCGCGCGGTCCGTGGGCCGGTCGCGGTAGTCGAGCATCAGGCCCTTGACGAAATCGGCCTTGAGCGTCTCGCCCTTGATGTTGTCATCGGCCAGGGGCGACCAGCCACCGCGTTCCAGAATCTGCTCGACCACGTTCGCCGGCAGAGAAACCTGGGCCGCGCTCGCAGGCGCGATGACGTCTGCAATTGCCCTGATATTCCAGCCAGGCCCCACCGTGGCATCAGCCGCCCACGGCAAACAAAACACCGCACCGCCGAAAAGCATTTCGCGTCGTGTCAAAGGCATTGCGTCTCTCCAAATGCTGACCCGCCTGCCTGCGATGGCGATGACCGGGTATGGCAATGCATCCTGCAAAAATGTTGGGCGCGCCCCATCCGCTCGGTCGCACCCTGTCGAGAAGGGTGACAGGCGCCACAAGACTGAATCTGTTAAAACGGACACCGACCAGATTCACTGATTGAACAGGAACCCTATGAACATCGAAGACGTCGCCGAGTTTTGCCTGGGCCTGCCGGGCGCGCGGGAGGATTACAAATGGGGTGGCGTTCGGGTGTTCTCGATTGCCGAGACCAAAATGTTCGCGGTCATGGGCCTTGCCGGCAATGACCTGTCGTTCAAGGTGGGGCCTGATCTGTTCCTGGGGTATATCGACCGTCCGGGCGTGCGCCCTGCCCCTTACCTCGCACGGGCGCATTGGGTCACCCTGACGTATCCGTTCGCGATGAGTGGCGATGAGCTACGCGACCTGCTGACCCGTTCCCATCAACTGGTGGTCAGCAAGCTGCCCAAGCGCCGGCAGGTGGCGCTCAAGCTCGATACATGAACAGGTCTGCAAGTTTTACCACCCCGTAGCAGCACGGCTTTTCCGGCGGGGGCGCCCTCAAGATCGCCACGCCGGCAAGCCATGCTGCTACGAAGTCATGACTCAATAAAAATGTCGGGCTAGGAAGTTGCCGCACATGAACAGGCGATCGATCCAGAACAGTTCGTGCATCAGCACAATCAGCCAGAACACCATCTGATAGGACACTTTGCGTGTCTTGTGCCGAAACGCCTGCTGCGCCACCAGCGCACCCGGCCAGCCGCCCAATAATTCGGTAGCGTGCAGGAGTTTTTCCGGCGTGCGTGGGCCCTGCTTGCGGGCCTGGCTCTTGTCATGGCCATACAGGCCGAAGGCAATCGCGCTGAGGACCGGATAAACCAACACCGGCAGCCAAGAGCCACCCCGCAGCCCGATGGAAACCACCCCATACAGCGGCAATGCGCAGAGCAAGGCCATGGCGACGAGTTTCAACTTGAGAAACCGTACGGATGTCCTGTCCGTGCGGCCGGCGGCCCTGGTTTGAGTGCGCGGGTTCATCGCATCAGGCCTGCGCACTGGACCAGTCGACCCAGCCAAACGCCCAGGTCGCCAGGATCAGCAAGCCGAAAGCGATGCGGTACCAGGCAAACACCGCGTAGCTGTGAGTGGCAATGAACTTGAGCAAGCCACGCACCGCGATCATGGCGAAAATGAACGAGGTGATGAAACCCACCGCGAACACCGCGAAGTCGTCAGGCTGGAACAGGTTGCGGTATTTGTAGCCGGAGTACAGCGACGCCGCGATCATGGTCGGCATGGCCAGGAAGAACGAGAACTCTGTGGCGGTCTTGCGCGACAGGCCAAACAGCAGGCCGCCGATGATGGTCGAGCCGGAACGCGAAGTGCCGGGAATCATCGCCAGGCACTGGGCAAAACCGACTTTGAGCGCATCGACCCAGGTCATCTCGTCCACGCTGTGCGCGTGGATCTGATGCTCGCGGCGTTCGGCCCAGAGCATGACAAAACCACCCAGCACCAGGGCCGCGGCGACCGTGATCGGGTTGAACAGGTAATGGTGAATCAGATCGGAAAACAGCACCCCCAGCACCACGGCCGGCAAAACGCCAACAATCAGGTTGACCGTGAAACGCTGCGCCTGCGGCTTTGTCGGAAGCCCGGTGACCACCTCGAAAATCTTGTGACGAAATTCCCACATCACCGCCAGGATCGCCCCCAACTGAATGATGATGTTGAACGCCATCGCCCTCTCGCCACCAAACCCGATGAGGTCGGCAACAATGATCTGGTGCCCGGTGCTGGAGATCGGCAAGAACTCCGTCAACCCTTCCACTACCCCAAGTATCAACGCCTGTGCGGCGGTCCAAAGATCCATCATTCCCCCAGAAATGAAGCCTGCTCATGGCAAGGCTCTCTTTAAATGATTTGAACACTGTGAAGAACGATAAACGGTCTGGTGTCAAAAAAACGCATAAACAGTCAAGACTGCGGTGCCAGGCCCGCGCGGCCGCGATCCTACCAGAGCCTTGTGGCAAACGCTCTAGCAGGGCTCTGCCAGAATCTCGGCGCGCAGGGTTCGACACCTTGCAGGCAAATAGTTCGCACATCCGGCCACAATCGAGCCGCCACAATCGCCCCCAAACCGCTTACAATCGCCGGCCGATTTACCCCCCCTTTGAGTGCAGGAGTCTTCATGTCCGGGCTTGAGCTGTTCGCCGCAGCACTGGGTGTCATTGCCGTCTGGCTGACCGTCAGGCAGAACCCCTGGTGCTGGCCGATCGGGCTGGTGATGGTGTTGCTGTACACCTGGATTTTCTTCGACGTGAAGCTGTACTCGGACATGCTGCTGCAGGTTGTCTATGCCGTGTTGCAATTGTATGGCTGGTGGCAATGGACACGCCGCGGCGCAGTCATCGAGGGCCGCCGCGTGACGTCGCTGGGCGCAGGCCCGCTTGCCCTGAGCCTGGCCATCGGTGCGCTGGTCAGCCTGGTTCTGGGCGCCGCCATGGCACACTTCACCGACGCTGCCCAACCCTGGCTCGACGCCGCCCTGACCGGCTTCAGTCTGGTGGCCCAGGTGTGGATGGCGCAGAAACGCGTGCAGTGCTGGCCGTTGTGGATCGTGCTGGATGTCATATTTGTCGGGCTGTTCCTTTATAAAGGGCTGTATCTGACGGCCGCTCTGTACGCCCTGTTCACCTTGCTGGCCGTGCAGGGCTGGCGAGAATGGCGCACCGACCCGGCCATGGCGCGTTGAGTTTCATATGAAGGTATTGGTGCTCACGGGCCCCGAGTCCAGCGGCAAGAGCTGGATGGCCGAACGTATCCAGCGGCATTTCGGTGGCGAACGGGTTTCAGAATACGTGCGCCATTTCATCGAGCAGGAACAGCGCGACACCTGCTATGCCGACATTCCTGCCATCGCCCGGGGGCAACTGGCCTGGGAAGATGATGCCCGCGCCCGCATGCCTGAACTGTTGATCCTCGATACGCACCTGCTCAGCAACATCCTGTGGAGCCAAACCCTGTTCGGCGACTGCCCGGCCTGGCTCGCAGAAGCGCTCTGCGCCAGGCACTACGATCTGCACTTGCTGCTGTCACCTGACGGGGTCGAGTGGGTCGGCGACGGGATGCGCTGCCAGCCCGGGCTTGCCGAGCGCTGGGCGTTCTTCGAGGCGTGCCGCACATGGCTGGTCGAGACCGGGCAACGGTTTGAAGTGATCGACGGCAGTTGGAGCTACCGCACGGACAGGGCATTTGAAGCGGTGCGCAAGCTGCTGGAGACCGCAGTTGACTGAGTCGAATGCCTTGTTCAATCCGACGTGTCTTTGCCCTGCGGATCGCTCGCAAATGAATTCGCTCCCACTCTGGGTTCAGCGAATCTGATGTTTGTGCAACAACCGGTAAAACGTGGGTCGGGAAATGCCCAGCACCTTCGCGGCCACGCTCAGGTTGTCACTGTGGCGGGTCAGCACATCGCACAGGGCCTGACGCTCGGCCCGTGATTTGTATTCGTCCAGCGTGCCCATGCTGGAGCTGATCTCCTCCTCGCCCAGCAAGCCCAGATCGAACGCCTCGATCTGCCTCCCCTCGGCCAGCACCAGTCCGCGACGTACCCGGTTTTCAAGTTCGCGCACGTTGCCTGGCCAGTCGTGCTTGCCCATGGCCACCAGCGCGTCCTGGCTGAAGTTGCGCGGCCTGCGGCCGGTTTCCTGGCTGTAGAAATGGGCAAAATGATTGGCCAGTAGCGCCAGGTCGCCGTGTCGCTCGCGCAGCGGCGCGGTCCCTACTTGCAGCACGTTGAGGCGGTAGTACAGGTCTTCACGGAAACGCTTCTTGCGAATGGTCGCTTCCAGGTCCACGTGGGTGGCAGCCAGAATCCGCACATCCACGGCGACCCGCTCGCCTGCGATCTCGATGTGTCGGTCCTGAAGAAAGCGCAGCAGATTGGCCTGCACATCCAGCGGCAGATCGCCAATTTCATCGAGGAACAGCGTGCCGCGGTTGGCGGCCTCGATTCGCCCAGGTTTACGTTGACCATCGTCGTCCTGGCCGAACAGCTCGACCTGCAATTGCTGTTCACCTGTGGCGCTGCAATTGATCGACACGAACGGCTGGTTGCGTCGCTGGGATTGCAAATGCAGCGTGCGCGCCACCAATTCCTTGCCGGTGCCGGGTTCGCCCCGGATCAGTACCGGCGACTCGGTGGGCGCAAGCTTGGTCAGCAAACGGCGCAGTTCACGAATCGGCCGGCTCTCACCGAGCATCTCATGCTCCGGCCCACTGCCATAATTGGCGCCCTGGGCGCGCAGACGTGCCATGCCATAGGCGCGCCCCAACGTGACCTGAACGCGGGCGACATCGAAGGGCAAGGTATGGAAATCGAAAAACCACTCACACACGAAATCGCCGATCAATTCCCGACGCAGATCGTCGGCGGTCAGCACGGCGATCCATTCGGTGTTGCTACGGGTGATCAGTTCCTTGATCAACTGGGGCTGGTCGAAATGCTGCGGCATTAGACGAATCAGGCCCACGTCACACGGATGGTTGGCAGCCGACTCCAGCGTGCAACTGTCGACCTCCCATCCTGCGATGCGCAGGCCAGGGATCAGTCGCAGACACTCTTCGCACGGTTCGACAATTAACAGGCGACGGATTGATGCCATTTCATGCATATCGAGTTCCTTGGCGCCAGGATTCAAATAATATTTCGAATGAAAAACATTTTTAGAAACAGTGTCTTGGCAGCCTTGAAATCTACATTAGCAATGTTTTTGACGCGCGCTTGGACCGTTTCAATATAAGCCTCAGATCGAAAAGTAGTTAGAAAGACCAAAAAGGTATTAAAAAGGTAATCAAGCAACTGGATCAGTAATGAAACACCCGTCCGCAGGCAGAAACGACCTTCAGAAACGACCAGGACGGTAAAAAAACGTAAATAAACTGAAAAATATCGAAATATGTTGTGACTCAACCCCGGGCGCCGGTCATCAGTACAAGTAGCTGAACCAATGACCCAACCGACTGGGAAGCCCGCCATCGGTGATGAATGTTACGGGCACTTGAGGACTTTCCATGAACGCCCCTTTGCGCTTTAACGATGCTTTGCTGATCGCCGGTCACGCCTTCGAGCCGTTCCAGTGTGTGGCCTGGTCCGCACAAGACGGTAACGGTGAGCTGAGCCTGACAGTCGTCGACCGCACCAGCACCCGCATCGGCCGCAAACAGATCTCCAGCAGCACCTATCGCGATCCACAGCAACTGGCCCAGGCACTGGAACAGGCCCGTGCCGAGATCAGCGGTGAAGGTTATCGTCTGGAGCCGTGGACCATGCCTGCCTGATAAACGGCTGCGCCCGCGAGATCGCCCCGGCGGCAAGCCGTGCTGCTACGGGGCGTGGTGAAGCGCAAATGGCGCGAACACCTCAACGCCCCCACGCCGGCAAGCCGGACTGCTACGGGATTTCGGTGTATCCCAGTCTCGAGTACACCCCAAGCCCCCCGTAGCAGTCCGGCTTGCCGGCGTCGCGATCTTCCGGTGTTCCCTCGCCTCAACCGCTACCCAAGCTCGTCAATATGCCGATACTCGGCGTCCAGCAAGCGAGCAAGCTCTAGCGCCCTGCCCAGCCTGATCGGCCCGCGTTCGATGTCGATCAACAGACTCGGGCACGCGAAGGCGCTGACGGGCTCTACTTCCTTGACGCGCCCATCGGTCAAAATCACCACCTGCTGCGCCTCGGCCGGGTAACGTTCAAGCCGTTTCGCCAGCCATTCCCCAGCCTGCTCGATAGCTTCAAGCAATGGCGTGCCGCCCCCGGCGCCCAACGCCTCAAGCCACGGCTGCAACGCCGCTCCCGCCTTCAATCCATGCTGCTGCCAGCGCGCGCTGGCACCACTGGCGGTGAGCAAGGCAAGCCGCGCACGCTGGCGATAGGCGTCATCGAACAACTGCGCCAACAGCCCCTTGGCCTGGCTCAACCCATGGTGGCGCCGGGTAGAGGCCGAAGCATCGACAATCACCAGCCACAACGCCTGGGGCTTGTGTGTACGCGGCTGACGAACCAGATCGGCACGGCGCTGGGGGCGGCCGCGCAGCAATGTCGGCACCCAGGCGATGGCACCTTCGTCACCTGCCCGGGCTGAACCGCTCTTGCCGCCGTCAAGCCTGCCCGGCCGGGGGTTGGCATTCGCCCCCATGCTTTTGCGGGGGCGAATGCCTAGGGCTTTTTTGGCCAGCTGGGCACTTCACGCCGTGCGCCAGTGGCAACGGGCTGCGCCGGCATCTCGCCCCAATTGCCCTCGCCCTGTTGCGGCGAGCCTCGTGGCGGTTGACCGGTGCTGTCCTGATTGGGCGCAGGTGGCTGCTGCGGCGGGGTTTCGCGACGACGGTGGCGCAAGGCAAATTCGGCCACCGCGTCGATGTCTTCATCGGCAATGGCCGACGCCCCACGCCAGGCTGCGTGGGCCCGTGCGGCCCGCAACCACACAAGATCCGCACGCAGACCATCGACACCGGCCGCAAAACAGCGCTCAGTGATCTTCGAGAGGCTCGCATCATCCAGCTCGATACTTGCCAACAGGCTGCGCGCCGTTTCGCAGCGGGTCTTCAACGCTTGCTGTTGCCCGGCCCACTGCGCACAGAACGCCTCAGGGGCGGCGTCGAAATCCAGCCTGCGACGAATGATCTGCCCGCGCTGCTCAGGGACCGTCTGCCCACTCAGGGCGACGTTCAAGCCAAAGCGGTCGAGCAGTTGCGGACGCAGTTCGCCCTCTTCCGGGTTCATGGTGCCGATCAATACGAATCGTGCCGGATGCTTGTGGGAAATGCCGTCACGCTCGACCAGATTCACCCCGCTGGCCGCGACATCCAGCAACAGGTCCACCAGATGATCCGGCAGCAGGTTGACCTCGTCGACATACAGCACGCCGCCATCGGCCTTGGCCAGTACCCCCGGAGAAAAGCTCGCCCGGCCCTGGCCCAGCGCCGCATCCAGATCCAGGGTGCCCACCAGCCGCTCCTCGGTAGCGCCCAGTGGCAAGGTCACAAATTGCCCGCTGGCCAGCAGGTCGGCCAGACCCCGAGCCAGGGTCGACTTCGCCATGCCTCGCGGCCCTTCGATCAGCACGCCGCCGATCTTCGGGTCGATGGCCGTCAGGCACAGCGCCAGCTTCAGCTCGTCAGCGCCGACCACGGCGGCCAGCGGGAAATGTGGGGTGTCGGTCATAGGCAACTCAGGTCTCTTCTATATCCAGCAACAGATTCTCCAGCGCCTGGCGGTACTCGCCCGGCTCCTGCCACAAACCGCGTTGCTGGGCTTCGAGCATGCGCTCGGTCATGTCGCGCAAGGCATCGGGGTTGTGCTGCTGGATAAAGTCCCGCGTCGAGGCATCGAGCAGGTAGGCATCGGCCAGCAAGGCGTACTGGTGATCGTCGATCAGTTGGGTGGTGGCATCGAAGGCGAACAGGAAATCCACGGTAGCGGCCATTTCGAACGCGCCCTTGTACCCGTGGCGCTTGACCCCTTCTATCCACTTCGGATTGGCCGCCCGCGAGCGCACCACCCGGTTGAGTTCTTCCTTGAGGCTGCGGATCTTCGGCAGGTCAGGCTGGCTGTGGTCGCCATGGTAACTGGCAACGGTTTCTCGGCTCAGGCTTTCGGCTGCCGCCAGCATGCCGCCCTGAAACTGGTAGTAATCATTGGAGTCGAGCAGGTCATGCTCGCGATTGTCCTGATTCTGCACCACGGCCTGCACCTGGCTCAGGCGGCGGGCGAAATCGCTGCGCGCCGGGGTGCCTTCGTCTCCCGCGCCATAGGCATAGCCACCCCAGTTCAGGTACACCTCGGCCAGGTCCTCGCGGGTCTGCCACAGGCGGCCGTCGATAGCGTTCTGCACACCCGCGCCATAGGCACCGGGCTTGGCGCCGAAGATCCGCCAACCGGCCTGTTTCGCAGCCTGGTCGGCACTCAACCCTTCGCGCTCGAATTGCTCGCGCTCCTGGCGCACGCGGGCAGCCAGCGGGTTCATGTCGTCAGGCTCGTCCAGCGCGGCCACGGCCTGCACAGCGGCATCGAACAGACGAATCAGGTTGGCGAAGGCATCGCGGAAGAAGCCGGACACGCGCAGCGTCACGTCAACCCGCGGACGGTCGAGCAGGCTCAGCGGCAGGATCTCGAAGTCATCGACCCGCTGGCTGCCTGTGGCCCACACCGGACGCACGCCCATCAGCGCCATGGCCTGGGCGATGTCGTCGCCGCCGGTGCGCATGGTTGCCGTGCCCCAGACCGACAACCCCAGTTGACGCAGGTAGTCACCGTTGTCCTGCAGGTGCCTTTCCAGCAACAGGTTGGCCGATTGAAAACCGATTCTCCAGGCAGTCATGGTCGGCAGGTTGCGCACGTCCACCGAGAAGAAATTGCGTCCGGTGGGCAGCACATCCAGCCGCCCGCGACTCGGCGCGCCGCTGGGGCCTGCAGGTACGAAGCGGCCGCCCAATGCGTCCAGCAACCCACGCATCTCGGCCGGGCCACAGTTGTCCAGCCTTGGCGCCACTACTTCTTTAACTGCATTAACAATGAGTTCTAATTCATTGTTTTCAGTAGACTTACCAACACCATTACCATCGAGAATCTGCGTCAGCATCCGCTGCGCATACAGCTCCAGCCGCTCGCGGGTATCGCCCGTCGTACGCCAGGGGTCAGCGCTGACTTCAAGTAGTTCCTGAGGTTTGGGACCGCTCCAAGGCTCGCCCAATGCGCAGTCCAGCGGATCGAAGCCCAGCTCGAACGCATTGCTCAAGGCGCGCAACAGGCTGCCCTGCGCGCCTTTACCGTCACCGCGCGGCACCCGCAGTATCGCCAGCAGGGTGTCGATACGCAGGCGGCCTTCCGGGGACTGACCGAAGACATGCAGCCCATCGCGAATCTGCGATTCCTTCAGGTCACACAGGTAGGTGTCCAGACGGGGCAGCCAGATGGCCGCATCGGCTTCGCCGTCCAGCCCTTCATCCAGCGCCAGCTCGCGGTCGATGTGGGTTTCGCGCACCAGCCGCAGAATGTCTTTCTGCAGTTCCCGGGCGCGCCGTGGGTCAAGCAACTGCGCCTCGTAGTACTCGTCCGCCAGCAGCTCCAGGTTGCGCAATGGCCCGTAGGTTTCGGCGCGGGTCAGCGGCGGCATCAGGTGATCGATGATGACCGCCTGAGTGCGGCGCTTGGCCTGGGCACCCTCACCCGGATCGTTGACGATAAACGGATAGATATTCGGCAGCGGCCCCAGGATCGCATCCGGCCAGCACTGCTCCGACAGCCCGACGCCCTTGCCCGGCAGCCATTCCAGATTGCCGTGCTTGCCCACGTGAATCACCGCGTGGGTACCGTAGGTCTGGCGCAGCCAGAAGTAGAACGCCAGATAACCGTGGGGCGGGACCAGATCCGGGTCGTGGTAGACCGCGCTGTGATCGACGTTGTAGCCCCGCGCCGGCTGGATACCGACGAAGGTCAGGCCGAACCGAAGCCCGGCGACCATCATCCGCCCGTTACGGCACATCGGGTCGTTCTGCGGCGAGCCCCAACGCTGTATCACCGCATCGCGATTGGCCTGGGGCAAGGCGTCGAACGACGACAGGTATTCGTTCATCGCCATGCTTTGATAGCAAGGGCGTTGATCGAGGCTGTCGGGGTCGTTGGTCACGCCACCCAGCAGTGCGTGGATCAGCGCCGTGCCGTTTTCCGGCAGGTCCTGGACCGGGTAACCCTCGTCTTGCATGGCCTTGAGAATGTTCAGGGCCGCCGCCGGAGTGTCGAGCCCGACGCCATTGCCAATGCGCCCGTCGCGGGTCGGGTAGTTGGCCAGGATCAGCGCCACGCGCTTGTCGGCATTGGCGGTGCGCGCCAGCAACACCCAGCGTCGCGCCAGTTCGGCGACGAAATCCATGCGCTCGGGTTGCGCCCGGTAGCACACCACGTCGGACTGGCTGCGCTCGCTGCGCCAGGCCAGGTCCTTGAAACTGATGGGCCGGCTGATGATGCGCCCGTCCAGTTCCGGCAGCGCGATGTGCATCGCCAGATCCCGCGAACCAAGGCCCTGCTCGCTGGCCTGCCAGGCGGGTTCGTTGTCCTGAGCGCAGATGGCCTGGATCACCGGCACATTTAGACGGAACGGTCGCAAATGCGGCGCTTCCGGGCTGGACTGGGCAAAGCCGGTGGTATTGAGGATCACCTCGCACTCGGCCTGATCCAGCCAGTCCTGCACCGCGTCCAGACAAGCCGGCTCCTTGAGGCTCGCTACGGCGATGGGCAAAGGGTTCAGTCCCTGAGCCACCAGCCGCTGGCAGAACACGTCAATGAACCCGGTATTGGCCGCCTGCAAATGCGAGCGGTAGAACAGCACGGCGGCCACGGGATGGTCGACCTGCCATTCGGCTTGCCAGTCCACCAGAGTCGCGCTGGCCTTGTGCGGGTGATGGATCGCCGTGCGCGGCAGTGTCTGAGGTTCGTCCCAGGCGTAGTCGCGGTCCAGCCAGCGGTTGGCCAGGCAATTGAACAACTGCAACGCATTGTGCTTGCCGCCCTGGCGCAGGTAGTGCCAGAGCCGCTCGCGATCCTCGGCAGGCTCAGTGCTCAGGTCGCTGAGTTCCGGATCGGGGCGGTCGTCGCCGGGCACCAGAATCAGCTTCACCCCACGCTCAGCCAGCTCCACCAGCCGTTCGACGCCATAGCGCCAGTAACCAATGCCGCCATGCAGCGAGATCAGGATGACCTTGGCGTGGCGCAGCACTTCGTCGACATAGAGGTCGACCGAGGCGTGGTTCTGCACCTGCATCGGGTTGGCCAGACGCAGGCTCGGATAATCGTCGGGCAACTGCTGGGCAGTTTCCGCCAGCAGCGCCAGATGGGAATCACCGCTGCACAGGATCACCAGGTCGGCGGGCGTCTGCCCCAGGTCGGCGATGCTGTCGTCGGGGACAAAGCCGCCGGGCTGGGTGCGCAGCAGGTGCATGGATCAGCCCTTGATCGCGGCGCGCAACTGGGCTTCGAGCACGGCGGCGTCCAGATCCTGACCGATCAGCACCAGATGGCTGACGCGCTCCTCGTCGGCTTTCCAGGCGCGGTCGAAGTGCTTGTCGAAACGCGTGCCCACGCCCTGCACCAGCAGGCGCATCGGCTTGCCGGGGATCGCCGCGAAACCTTTGACCCGCAGAATGCCGTGCTGAACCACAGCCTGGGTCAGGGCATCGAGCAGCAGTGCTTCGTCGGCCTGGGGCAGCGAGATGGAGATGGAATCGAACGCGTCGTGATCGTGGTCGTCGTGGTCGTCGCCTTCGTGGTGATCGTGGTGGGTCTTGCGGCCATCGATGTGCAGCTCGGATTCGGCGCCCAGACCCAGCAGCACGTTGATCGGCAGCTGGCCTTTGCTGGCCTCGATGACTTTCACCGCTGACGGCAATTCTTCGGCCACCTCGGCACGCACGGCGGCCAGCGCCTGGGCGTCGAGCATGTCGGCTTTGTTGAGGATGACGAGGTCAGCACTGGCCAGTTGGTCGGCGAACAGCTCGTGCAGCGGCGACTCGTGATCCAGGTTTGGATCGAGCTTGCGCTGGGCGTCGACCTGATCCGGGAACGCGGCGAAGGTACCAGCCACTACCGCCGGGCTGTCAACCACGGTAATCACAGCGTCGACGGTGCAGGCGTTGCGGATTTCCGGCCACTGGAAGGCTTGCACCAGCGGTTTCGGCAGGGCCAGGCCCGAGGTTTCAATGAGGATGTGGTCCAGATCGCCGCGACGGGCAACCAGCTCCTGCATCACCGGGAAGAATTCTTCCTGCACGGTGCAGCACAGGCAGCCGTTCGCCAGTTCGTAGACGCGGCCGTTGGCTTCTTCCTCGGTGCAACCGATGGTGCATTGCTTGAGGATTTCGCCGTCGATGCCCAGCTCGCCGAACTCGTTGACGATCACCGCGATGCGCCGGCCTTCGGCGTTGTCGAGCATGTGGCGCAGCAGCGTGGTCTTGCCCGAGCCCAGAAAGCCGGTGACGATGGTGACGGGGAGTTTGGCCAGTGTTTTCATCGGATGCCCTATGGAGTTACGGCGGGCAAACAGGACGAGAACCGCGCAGCCGTCGCTCTGGACAGGCCCGCCGTTCGATTCGCCACCGGATCACCCCGCCCGGTTGTAATGAGAATTCGTGGACGTGGCGTCCGCTTCGAGGCAGGTCTCCTGGCTCACGGTGGCGAGGCTGACAAGGGTCAGGCCGCTCGCGCCCATCGCGCCTTCCCGCTCGCGCAGTGGCTGTGCAATGAACATGACCGTTTACAGTTGCGGGGGCAGCTGTGGCGTCGAACCACATTCCCTTCTTAGGCTCTGTACGAAAAGTCTTGATACTCGGTCATGCTGCGTTGAAAACAGCCTCGGAATGCTCATTTACAACCCGTAAACTCCGCTTCCTCGGCTGTTTTCGCCTTGCCTTACCTTCGTCTCAAAACTTTTCGTACAGAGCCTAGCACCGCTGCCCGGCTGACAGGCACAACGGTGAACCTCTGGTGCGCAAGGCTACGCAGTGCCTTGACCAAGGTCAACGAGCAAACCGGGTGCAGGGGCGCAAACGCGCCTTGCGCCGATTGACTGATCCTGCGCCCCATGCTCTCCTACACACCTTGTTACGGGTGCCCTTCACAGGGTGAAACGGGAAACCGGTGCGTGCGAGCCCCATGGTTCGTGCAAGTCCGGCGCTGCCCCCGCAACGGTAAGCGAGTGAAGAGTCAGATCCACTGTGTCGGTCAGCGATATGGGAAGGCGATTCTTGAAGGCAGATGTCAGGCCCCTCGCAAGCCCGGAGACCGGCCCGACAACGTTCACATAACAAACCCGCGGTGGGCGGGTGCAGTTGCGTTCATCACTGACGTGCGTCAGTGGTGTGCCTTGCGCCTTCCCGTTCGCTGATATTTTCAGAGGGAAGCGCCATGTCGATCACCACGACCAACCAGACCAGCACCCAGGCTGCCAGCACCGCCGGCACCCAGAGCCAGCGCCTGACCGCCGCTATCAGCGCGATGATTCTGGGCGCGTGCCTTGTGTACTTCGCAGGCTTCTCGCACATCGATGCGGTGCATAACGCCGCGCACGACACCCGCCACAGCTCTGCCTTCCCTTGCCACTGAGACCTGCCGCCATGTTCAAGCGTATCGCTCAAACAGCCGGTTTCACTGGCCTGCTCGCAGCCCTGCTGCTGACCCTGGTGCAAAGTTTCTGGGTCGCGCCGCTGATCCTGCAAGCCGAAACCTATGAAAAGGCCCCCGCCGCCGAAATGCATGAGCACGCCCACGAGCATGGCGACGCCGCCATGGCCGGTCACGTGCACGATGAAGAAGCCTGGGAGCCCGCAGATGGCTGGCAGCGTGTGCTGTCCACCGCCGGCGGTAACCTGGTGGTCGCCGTGGGCTTCGCCCTGATGCTGGCGGCGCTGTACACCTTGCGCGCGCCGTCGAAAACCAGCCAGGGCGCACTCTGGGGCCTGGCCGGTTTCGCCGTGTTCGTACTCGCACCGACCCTGGGCCTGCCACCGGAGTTGCCGGGCACCGCCGCTGCCGACCTGACCCAGCGCCAGATCTGGTGGATCAGCACCGCCGCCTCGACGGCCGCAGGCCTTGCTTTGATCGTGCTCGCCCAGAACTGGCTGCTCAAGGTGCTGGGCGCAGCCATCCTGGTGGTTCCGCACATCGTCGGCGCCCCGCAGCCACTGGTGCATTCGGCACTGGCGCCTGAAGCGCTCGAAGCCCAGTTCAAGATTGCCTCGCTGCTGACCAATGCGGTGTTCTGGGTGGCGATGGGCCTGATCAGTGCCTGGCTGTTCCGTCGTCATGATGCACACGCTGCCCAGCCTGGCCTGAACCACGCGCTATGAATGAGGCAGCCGCAAGGCCGGTCCTGGTGATCGGCCTGGGCTGCCAGCGCGGTTGCCCGGCGCTGGTGCTGCGCGGCTTGATCGAGGTCACGCTGGTTGAGCATCAACTGGCGCTTTCAGACATCACGGCCCTCGCCTCCATTGACAGCAAGTCGGCCGAGCCGGGGTTGCTGGAACTGGCCGAAGAGCTTGGGTTGTCGCTCTATTTTTTCAGCGCGCAAGAAATGGCAGCGTTCGAGCCGCAACTGACCCACCGCTCACTCATCGCCTTCGACACCACCGGCTGCTACGGTGTGGCGGAAAGCGCGGCGCTGGCGTTGGCCGCGCATTTGACGGGCCGTACGTCCAGGTTGCTGATAGAACGGCGCAACAGCTCAAGAGCGACGTTCGCGCTGGCGACCGCTGCGATTTGATTTCGGAGATGCAATGACTGTTTTTTTCATCGGCGCAGGCCCCGGCGATCCGGACCTGATCACGGTCAAGGGCCAGCGACTGATCCGCACCTGCCCTGTCATCATCTATGCCGGATCGCTGGTGCCGGAGGCGGTTCTGGAGGGGAATTCAGCAGTCAAGGTGGTCAACAGCGCCGAATTGCACCTAGAGCAGATCATCGCCTTGATGAAATCTGCTCATGCAAACGGCCAGGATGTGGCCCGCGTGCACTCCGGCGACCCGAGCCTGTACGGCGCCATTGGCGAGCAGATCCGCTGCCTGCGCGAGCTTGATATCCCGTTCGAAATCATTCCGGGCGTGACTGCTACCGCGGCGTGTGCGGCATTGCTGGGCACCGAACTGACCCTGCCTGACATCTCCCAAAGCGTGATCCTGACCCGTTATGGCGACAAGACCGCCATGCCCGAAGGCGAAAAACTGGGGGATTTGGCGCGGCACAAAGCGACCATGGCGATCCACCTGGGGGTCAACAACCTGGGGAAAATCGTCGCTGAACTCACGCCCCACTACGGCCAGGATTGCCCGATCGCCGTGGTTCATCGGGCCAGTTGGCCAGATCAGGACCGGGTCGTCGGGACACTCGCGGATATCGAACAGAAGGTACAGGCCAAGGGGTTCCGGCGCACGGCATTGATTCTGGTGGGGCGGGTATTGGGCAATGATGTGTTCAGCGAATCATCGTTGTACCGCGCAGGACATACGCACTTGTTTCGACGCTGATCGATACCCTCGTAGCAGTCCGGCTTGCCGGCGTCGGGGCCCTCAAGAACGCCGACGCCGGCAAGCCGGACTGCTACGAAAGCGCAAAGCAAAAAAAGCCCCGAACCAGTCGGGGCTTTTTCGTATGCAGCAAAACACTTAGTAGTAAGCGTTTTCTTTCTGCGTGTGGTCGGTCACGTCACGTACGCCCGACAGCTCAGGGATGCGCTCGAGCAGTGTGCGCTCGATGCCTTCCTTGAGGGTCACGTCAGCCTGGCCGCAGCCCTGGCAGCCGCCGCCGAACTGCAGCACGGCGATGTTCTTGTCTTCTTCCTCGACCACGTCGATCAGCGTAACCTGGCCGCCGTGGCTGGCCAGACCCGGGTTGATCTCGGTCTGCAGGTAGTAATTGATGCGCTCGTTGATCGGGCTGTCAGCGTTGACCATCGGCACCTTGGCGTTCGGCGCCTTGATGGTCAGTTGGCCGCCCATGCGGTCGGTGGCGTAATCGACCACCGCGTCGTCCAGGAAAGCCTCGCTGAAGGAGTCGATCCAGGCCGTGAAGCTCTTGAGGCCGATGGCCTTGTCTTCCGGTTTTTCTTCGCCCGGCTTGCAGTAGGCAATGCAGGTTTCAGCGTATTGGGTGCCAGGCTGGGTAATAAACACGCGGATGCCGATACCGGGGGTATTCTGCTTTTGCAGCAGATCGGCCAGGTAATCGTGGGCGGCATCGGTAATGGTAATAGCGGTCATGAAAATTCCTCGCAGACGTGGGGCGCAGTCTACGCCATTCCACGTCAACTGACAAAGTCCTAGTATTTCACTCAACTAATGCGAATGAAAATAAATTCTCATGAAAGCGCGGCTTCTCTGGACCCCTTGCGGCTGTCCAACCAGCCCTTCATGCGCCGGTACAGGCCCTTCTCGATCCACTCGTAACTGAGCCAGGCGCCCAGCGCGATCACCGGCACGCAGATGGCGAACGCCAGGTACGGGTTCAGCCCATAGCGCTGACTCGCCAGCCAGCCACCGTACAACACCATCACGTGCAGCAGGTACACCGAGTAGGAACAATCGCCCATGGTTTTCAACAGGCGGCTGCCGCGCATGTACGGCTCCAGCGAAATGCACGCCACCACGATCACCGCGCTCGGCAGGCCCCAATTGACGATGCGCAGGTCCGGCGGCAACTGCTTGATGGTCAGCAGCGCTCCGCCGATGGCCAGCAGCGGCAGCCACAGCCGCTCGGTGATCCAGCCCCGGCGATATGCGACGCCAATACCGATACCCAGCAGGAACTCATAGACGATGTCATTGGCGTAGAAGCGGCTGATGAGTCCCGAGCGGCCCAGCACGTCGGTCACGGCGAACAGCGCGGCGGCAATGATAAGCGGCCGCAAGCGTTGCTGGAACAGGAACACCATGGAAAACAGCACGTAGAACAGCATTTCGTAGTTGAGGGTCCAGCCGACGTTGAGCGTCGGGTACAAACCGTAACCACCGGGGTTTTCCGAGGGAATGAACAGCAGCGAGAGAATGAAGCTCTGCCAGTCCACTACCTGGTGGGGCAAAAGCGGATGGGCGACCACCACCAACAGCCCCATGACCAGGGTGTAGAGCCAGTAGGCCGGCACAATGCGGATGATGCGGTTGAGCATGAAGCGGCTGGCGGGAATGTCCTTGTCCACCGTGGAGAGGTAAATCACAAGGCCACTGATGACGAAAAAGATGTCGACGCCCACGGCGCCCTTCTCGGTGAAAAACCGGCCAATCGGGCCGCTGGGGTGGAAATCGAAAAAAATCTGCATGAAGTGGTGACACACAACGACCCACGCGGCGAGCGCCCGCAGGGCCTGAACCGAAATCAACATCTGCAACCTCTTGCTTGTCCGGGCTTGACCACCCTCCAGAACCTTGAAAACGCCGTGCCGGGCACGACAACTTCCAAGGTCCGACTTCAGGTTTGACAAAAAGGTTCGGCAAGACTGACGGGCTGCATAATGGCTGCAGGCCATGATTTATAAGGCTTTTCCGGTTTTAACCCCGGCTCGACGGCTTGATCCGATCTTGCAGGCGCTGCAAAAAAACTGTGGGAGCTGGCTTGCCTGCGAAGGCGGTGTGTCAGACAACTTATCGCCATCTGACACACCGTTTTCGCTGGCAGCCAGCTCCCACAATGATCGCGTGGGGTCAGCAGCAACCTGGATGCTCACCCATCAGAGATTCTCGTACCGATTCATGTCCAGCACCCCCGCTTCCTGCGGATCGGTCTCCTGGATGTAATGATCAAGGTCATGGAAGTAGGTCCAGAACAGCGGATGGCTGCGGCGCACACCCCAGCGTTCGACGATCTTCTCGAACGCTTCCTTGTGGTCGTGAGCCTTCTCCATGGCGTCCACGAAGGCACTCACCTCATTGGCCGGAATGTTGAAGATGAAGTTCGGGTAGCTGCTCAGCACGCCAGGATAGATCGTCAGGTTGTCCAGCCCCGGCTGGTAGCGGTAGGCCTCGCCCAGCAGGAACGCCACGTTGCTGTGGGCGCGGTTGCGCAGCATGCTGTAGACGATGCGCTTGCCGGTGCCGTCCTGGATCCGCAACATGGTCGCTTCCGGCAACTGATTGATGACCTTGAGCCCCGCCGCAGGACGCGCCACCAGCCGGCTCAGCGACTGCTCGACATCGCTGAACACCGGCCCCAGGCCCGGACGAGAACAATAGGCACCCGAGCAGCGGTTGATCGGATCAGGGGCGGCGTTGAGCGTGCCGGCGCGCTCGATCAGCTTGCGTTCGAAGTCGCGCTTGGGGTCCTTCTCATCCAGCTTCATGCCGGTCGGCGTGTCATCATCGATGGCCTGGTAGTCCAGCCACATCTTCACCTTGCCGCTGTTCTGGTACCAGCTGCCGAGGATGTCATCGCGCTTGTCGGCGGGCATCAGGCGCAGGAAATTGACCTCCGCGCCGTTGCGGATCAGGTCGAAGTACAAGCGTGTCTGCACCTGATGGGACACGTTGCCGTACACGTCGAAGTTCACCACCAGTTGGTAATAGGTGCGCTCCAGCAGCGGGTAGTCGAATAGCCACACGGTGGTCGGCAAATCGCCGATCAGGCCCTTGTTGACCGTGGCGCTGTCGAAGTGACGGAAGATGGTCAGCAGCGCGTTGTCGTTGCCCGCCCACAGGGTTGCCCAGCCCGGTGGCGGCATGTGCGCGTAGGCATCGCTGCGCAGGTCTTCATACTCGTTGCGCTTGTCGCGGTAGTCGTGCCACAAGCTCAGCACACTGCCCACATCGTCGTCCTGCCCTGGCATCGCCAGCAACGGCGTGGCCTGGGCGCGGTAGGCCGCATCGGTGATGTAGCGGTCGTGGGCCGGCTCCTGGAACAGCGCCCAGAAGTGGTCACGAATCACGTCGGTCGCGATCTGGCCCCGGCACACCGGCCCGCGAATGAAGGTGCGCACGAAGTATTCGGCGTTATCCAGCATGAACTGGTAACGGGCCACCGCCGGGATTTCCTTGAAGGTGTCGAACGGGTTGGCCCGACGCTGCGGGCCGTAGCCTGGCAACGAGGTGGCGTGCCAGTTGCCGCTGTAGAACAGCTGCTTGACCCGCGCCAGCTTCTGCGGCCCCATCGGGTAGGTGATGTGGGTTTTGTGCACGATCACGCCCTGCACCGGCATCAGGCGGTAGTAAAAGGTGGTGCCGGGGTCGTCATCCGGACGGCGGGTGGCGATCAGGTCCACCGGTTGGCCACTCGGCGTGCGCGAACGGACCCACTGGAAGAAATGCCCTTGCTGGCCATCGGTGAAATAGATGTGCGCCAGGAACAGGTGCTCATACAGCCAACGCGCCACCAGCGCTTCGGTAGAGCCGGGACGGTTGAGCAGGCTTTCCCATTCGTTGATCTGCGCGGCCTCCCCTGGGCTCGGCTGCACCGGCACCTGGTCAACCGGCGCACCTGCCGCCAGCCAGGTTTGCAGGGTGTTGTATTGCGCGTCGGTCAACCCGGTGACCGCCAGCGGCATGCCCTGCCCCGGATGAGACTTGGCGTAGCCCTCGAACTCTTGCGGCAACGGACACATGTTCTCGCGGTTGAGGCCCAGCACGATGTCGTCCGGGATCTTGGCGTTGGGCACCAGCGGCGCGCTGTGGCCGAACTCGAGCATTTTGGTCATCAGCGCGGCCTGGTTGCTCTGGCCGTCGAGCACCGAATAGAAGCCCTTCTTGCGCCAGGCCTCAGGCCCTTGGGCGTCGTAGAAAATCCGCGACGGCGCGATCGCCTGGCTGCGATCCCCCTGATACACCGGCATCTTGGACGCCCCGCGCAACGCGCCTTCGCCGCTGCCCAGGTTCAACTGGCAGGCCGCGTCGTTGCAGGCGTGGCAGGCCACGCACTTCTCGGTGAAGATCGGCTGGATGTCGCGGCTGTAGGAAATAGCCGGGTGTGCAGAGACGGGTTGCACAAGGGGTGACTGCGCGAACGCTGCACCGCAAAACAATAGGGCCAGGGAAATGGCGAACACGCGATGCAACATGGAACGGACGTCCTGAGTATTTAAATCTGCGACGATTCTACCCGTGGCGAGCTGCCATCAACATGAGCAGAATTCATGAAAAACCCGGAACGGTTTAAAACGGTACAGGTTTGCTATTATTTCGCACCTTTCATCGTCACCTTTTTTGTCTTTTCCTGGTTCGGGTAACCCTATGTCAGATCGCAGCGCGCGTCTTCAAGCACTCCAGCAGGCTCTCAAAGAGCGCATCCTGATTCTCGATGGCGGCATGGGCACCATGATCCAAAGCTATCGGCTGGAGGAGCAGGACTACCGCGGCAAGCGCTTCGCCGACTGGCCCAGCGACGTCAAGGGCAACAACGACCTGCTGGTGCTGACCCGTCCGGACGTGATCGGTGCGATCGAGAAGGAATACCTGGACGCCGGCGCCGACATTCTCGAAACCAACACCTTCAACGCGACGCAAGTGTCCCAGGCCGACTACGGCATGGAAGAACTGGTGTACGAGCTGAACGTGGAAGGCGCGCGCCTGGCGCGGCAGGTGGCCGACGCCAAGACCCTGGAAACCCCGGACCGTCCGCGCTTCGTCGCTGGCGTGCTCGGCCCGACCAGCCGTACCTGCTCGCTGTCGCCAGACGTCAACAACCCTGGCTACCGCAACGTCACCTTCGATGAACTGGTGGAAAACTACACCGAGGCCACCAAGGGCCTGATCGAAGGCGGCGCGGACCTGATCCTGATCGAAACCATCTTCGACACCCTCAACGCCAAGGCGGCGATCTTCGCGGTACAGGGCGTGTTCGAGGAAATCGGTTTTGAACTGCCGATCATGATTTCCGGCACCATCACCGACGCCTCCGGCCGTACCCTGTCGGGCCAGACCACCGAAGCCTTCTGGAACTCGGTGCGCCACGCCAAGCCGATTTCCGTGGGCCTGAACTGCGCCCTGGGTGCAAGCGATCTGCGCCCGTACCTGGAAGAGCTGTCGAACAAGGCCGAAACCCAGGTTTCGGCGCACCCGAACGCCGGCCTGCCGAACGAATTCGGCGAGTACGACGAAAGCCCGGCCGAAATGGCCAAAGTGGTCGAAGAATTCGCCGAGAGCGGCTTCCTCAACATCGTCGGCGGCTGCTGCGGCACCACTCCGGCGCACATCAAGGCCATCGCCGAAGCGGTCGCCAAGTACGCACCGCGCGCCATTCCGGACATTCCGAAAGCCTGTCGCCTGTCGGGCCTTGAGCCGTTCACCATCGACCGCAGCTCCTTGTTCGTCAACGTCGGCGAGCGCACCAACATCACAGGTTCCGCCCGCTTCGCCCGCCTGATCCGTGAAGACAACTACACCGAAGCCCTGGAAGTCGCCCTGCAACAGGTCGAAGCCGGCGCCCAGGTGATCGACATCAACATGGACGAAGGCATGCTGGACTCGAAGAAGGCCATGGTGACCTTCCTCAACCTGATCGCAGGCGAGCCGGACATCTCCCGCGTGCCGATCATGATCGACTCCTCGAAATGGGAAGTGATCGAGGCCGGTCTGAAGTGCATCCAGGGCAAGGGCATCGTCAACTCGATCAGCATGAAAGAAGGCGTCGAGCAGTTCATCCACCACGCCAAACTCTGCAAGCGCTATGGCGCCGCAGTGGTGGTGATGGCGTTCGACGAAGCCGGCCAGGCCGACACCGAAGCGCGCAAGAAGGAAATCTGCAAACGCTCCTACGACATTCTGGTCAACGAAGTGGGCTTCCCGCCGGAAGACATCATCTTCGACCCGAACATCTTCGCCATCGCCACCGGTATCGAAGAGCACAACAACTACGCCGTCGACTTCATCAACGCCTGCGCCTACATCCGTGACGAGCTGCCGTACGCGCTGACGTCGGGCGGTGTGTCCAACGTGTCGTTCTCCTTCCGTGGCAACAACCCGGTGCGCGAGGCGATTCACTCGGTGTTCCTGCTGCACGCGATCCGCAACGGCCTGACCATGGGTATCGTCAACGCCGGCCAGCTGGAGATCTACGACGAGATCCCGGCCAAGCTGCGTGAAGCAGTGGAAAACGTGGTGCTCAACGTCAACGAAGACGGCACTGAAAAGCTGCTGGCCATCGCCGACGAGTTCAAGGGCGACGGTTCGGTCAAGGAAGCGGAAACCGAAGAGTGGCGCGGCTGGGAGGTCAACGAACGCCTCAAGCACGCGCTGGTCAAGGGCATCACCACCCACATCGTCGAAGACACCGAGTTGTCGCGCCAGTCGTTCGCACGCCCGATCGAAGTGATCGAAGGCCCGCTGATGGCCGGCATGAACGTGGTCGGCGACCTGTTCGGCTCGGGCAAGATGTTCCTGCCGCAGGTGGTGAAATCCGCCCGCGTGATGAAGCAGGCCGTAGCCCACCTGATCCCGTTCATTGAAGAAGAGAAAGGCGACAAGCCCGAGGCCAAGGGCAAGATCCTGATGGCCACGGTCAAGGGCGACGTCCACGACATCGGCAAGAACATCGTCGGCGTGGTGCTGGGCTGTAACGGCTACGACATCGTCGACCTGGGCGTGATGGTGCCTGCAGAAAAAATCCTGCAGGTGGCCAAGGAAGAGAAATGCGACATCATCGGGCTGTCAGGCCTGATTACCCCATCGCTCGATGAAATGGTCCACGTGGCCCGTGAGATGCAACGCCAGAACTTCAGCCTGCCGCTGATGATAGGCGGCGCGACCACCTCCAAGGCCCACACGGCGGTGAAGATCGAGCCCAAGTACAGCAACGATGCCGTGATCTACGTCACCGACGCTTCCCGCGCCGTGGGCGTGGCGACGCAGTTGCTGTCCAAGGAGCTGAAAGCCGGTTTCATCGAGAAAACCCGCGCCGAATACGTCGAAGTGCGCGAACGCACCTCGGCCCGCAGCGCCCGCACCGAGCGCCTGAGCTACAGCGCGGCCATCGCCAAGAAGCCGCAGTTCGACTGGGCCGGCTATGAGCCTGCCAAGCCGACCTTCACCGGGGTCAAGGTGCTGGAAGACATCGACCTGAACGTGCTGGTCGACTTCATCGACTGGACGCCGTTCTTCATCTCCTGGGACCTGGCCGGCAAATACCCGCGCATCCTGACCGACGAAGTGGTCGGTGAAGCGGCGACCTCGCTGTTCAAGGATGCCCAGGAGCTGCTGCGCAAGCTGATAGACGAGAAGCTGATCCGCAGCCGCGCGGTGTTCGGTTTCTGGCCGGCCAACCAGGTCGATCACGACGACATCCAGTTGCTGGACGACAACGGCCAGCCGTTGGCGAAACTGCATCACCTGCGCCAGCAGATCATCAAGACCGACGGCAAGCCGAACTTCTGCCTCGCGGACTTCGTAGCGCCGAAAGACAGCGGCGTGACCGACTACGTGGGCGGCTTCATCACCACGGCGGGCATCGGCGCCGAGGAAGTGTCCAAGGCCTATCAGGACAAGGGCGACGACTACAACGCGATCATGGTCAAGGCCCTCGCCGACCGTCTGGCCGAGGCCTGTGCCGAGTGGCTGCACCAGCAGGTGCGTAAGCAGTACTGGGGTTACGCCGCTGATGAACAACTCGATAACGAGGACCTCATCAAGGAGAAATACGCAGGCATCCGCCCTGCCCCCGGCTACCCGGCCTGCCCGGACCACACCGAGAAAGGGGTGCTGTTCGATCTGCTGGACCCGACCCAGGGCGAAGGCAAACCCGGCATCAGTGGCGTGTTCCTGACCGAGCACTACGCGATGTTCCCGGCGGCAGCGGTCAGCGGCTGGTACTTCGCCCACCCACAAGCGCAGTACTTTGCCGTGGGCAAGGTCGACAAGGACCAGGTGGAAAGCTACAACGCCCGCAAAGGCCAGGAAATGCGCGTCACCGAACGCTGGCTGGCGCCGAACCTGGGCTACGACGAGTAACAACGACATCCGGCCCACCGTCTTCGCCGGCAAGCCCGCTCCCACAGTGCGTCTCGGTCTGAACCGGGATTGATAAACGCCGCAACACCTGTGGGAGCGGGCTCGCCCGCGAAAGCGTCAGACCTGCCACATCGGCGGCGTCAGACACAACGCCGTCGCGGGCAAGCGCTCCTAAAGGGCTTCGGGGTCGTATAGGGCGGCTGGGTCCAAGCCAGTTGCCCCCGCACAGGCAATATCACGGCTATCCTTTCTTCAGCCCTTTTGCAGGCGCTGGAGCGAACATGGACAATCCATCCAACGACCCACATGACAACAAGCCACCAACCCTCTGGCAGATGCTGCACAGCGTCATGGCGGCGGCGTTCGGGGTGCAAAGCCATAAAAACCGGGCGCGGGACTTCACACACGGCAAGCCTTCGCACTTCGTGATCCTGGGCGTTGTGTTCACCGCGGTGTTCGCACTGATCCTGCTGGGCATCGTGCAACTCGTGCTGCATTTCGCTGTGCCCTGAGACCCGTCTCGTTCAGTTCGCCCCCACCTTCACAAAGGGATACGCCACCCCCACCGGGCTGTCACCGCTGGTGAACTGGCGCACATTAATCCCGTAATCGTCCCGACTGTTGGCCTGCATGAAGCGCTGGCTGTCCTTGCGCTCACGAAGCTGCATCGCCGACACGAGCCAGGTGCCGAAGGGTTGGCGGGTCCGGCTGTCGGCCTTGTCGTAGTCGTGCAGCAGCACCAAGGCCCAGCCACCGAGGGTGAAATGCCCGCCGGCGTCTGCGCTCAGTGTGCCGTCGTGCAGCGCCTGCAACGCAGCGGTGGAATCGTTGATCGTACCTACCAGCACGTCCTTGCCCGGCTGCTTGCCGGTTTCACGCACGGCGTCCATCACGCCAAACGCCATCAAATCGCTTGCGGCCCAGATCAGGCTGACGTCGGGATAACGCTTGAGCAGCACCTGCGCCTGCTCGTAGGCCCGGTCACGGCGCCAGCCGCCGAGCACGATCTGCCGCAGCCGCACCTGCGGAAACTCCGCCAGCGCCCGATAGAGCCCACGCTCCCGTTGCAGCGACACCGGCGTGGTGTTGGTACCGGAGAACGCCAGCATGTCGATGAACTGCCCCGCCGGCACCGGCGGGTGGGATTCAATCAGGCGCCGGGCAACCAGATACCCGCCCTCTTCATCGTTGGCGACCACACTGCCGAGAAAATCCGGGTAGCGACTGCGCAAGTCGCCCAGGATGCTCAACTGATTGGAGGTGAAGGTATTGTTGACCGCCACCAGCTTCACGCCGCTCCCCACCGACAGGCGCAGCACTTCGGGAGCGACGTTCAATTCGTTGGAGAACACCAGGTAATCCGGCCGGCCAGGGCCTTGCAACGCCTGGCGCGCGAAGGTCAGCAGCGTGCGGGTGTCGCGGTCGGTGTAATGGATGGTCAGATTCAGCGCCAGCCGGTCGGCCGCCGCCTGCATGAATCGCGAATAACTGGACCAATACGGGTCCTGCGCCGAGCCGGGGTTGAGGAACACCACCGACGACGCCCACGCGTTACCCAGCCACAACCCACCCACGACGAGCATGAGGCAGCCATTGAAAAACCTTGCCATTGGACACCGAGCCTCACGCCGAACACGATACGACCGACCTGCATCAGGCCTGCTTATACCTTATCGGCAAGCGCCGGGTAAGCTCTACCCCGCGCATTGACACCCGGTGCGCGCGTTACTGGTGACTCACCCAGAACACCGCAGCGCCCACGACGAGAATGATGAGAAACAGAATCGCCCAGGCGTCTACGTGACTGTCGGACTTGGCAGTTTTCGGGTGGGATCGGCTCATTGCATCGCCTCTTGTCTATCTTATTGTTGATGAGACATTGACCTGACCGAAGACGGTTGACCCCGGCCTGAACCTGAGTAAAGTCGAGGCTAGTCCTCATCACAAGTGTGGTTATGAGCACCCGACAGGCTGCTTATCGCTTTTAGCTATTTGCATATAAAAAAACATCACTTTTGCGCATATTCTCAAACTGCTATTGTCCCCCCGGCCTCGTTGGAGGCTGCGCGACCGTGCGCGCAGATTTGTTTCGGACCCTGAATGCAGGCGGCATTGCATCGCCTCTCAGCTGGTCCAAGCAGCAGTGAACCGCCTGAGAACAGGACCACCATGTACGTATATGACGAGTACGATCAGCGGATCGTCGAGGACCGCGTCAAGCAGTTCCGCGACCAGACCCGCCGCTATCTGGCCGGCGAGCTGAGCGAAGAAGAGTTCCGCCCGCTTCGCCTGCAAAACGGCCTCTATGTCCAGCGCTTCGCCCCGATGCTGCGCGTGGCTGTGCCTTACGGCCAGCTGACGGCGCGCCAGGTGCGCATGCTGGCGAAAATCGCCCGCGACTACGACAAGGGCTACGCGCACATCAGCACCCGCCAGAACGTGCAGTTCAACTGGCCGGCGCTGGAAGACATCCCCGACATCCTGGCTGAACTGGCCACCGTGCAGATGCACGCGATCCAGACCAGCGGCAACTGCCTGCGCAACGTCACCACGGACCAGTTTGCCGGCGTCGCGGCCGACGAGCTGGTGGACCCGCGCCCATGGTGCGAGATCGTCCGTCAATGGACGACTTTCCACCCCGAATTCGCCTACCTGCCGCGCAAGTTCAAGATCGCGATCAACGGTTCGACTTCCGACCGCGCCGCCATCGAAGTGCACGACATCGGTCTTGAGCCTATCAAGAACGCCGCTGGCGAGCTGGGCTTCCGCGTGCTGGTGGGCGGCGGCCTGGGCCGCACCCCGGTGGTCGGTGCGTTCATCAACGAGTTCCTGCCATGGCAGGACCTGTTGAGTTATCTGGACGCCATCCTGCGGGTCTACAACCGCTATGGCCGTCGCGACAACAAATACAAGGCCCGGATCAAGATCCTGGTCAAGGCGCTCACGCCTGAAGTCTTCGCCGAGAAGGTCGAGGCCGAAATGGCTCACCTGCGCGGCGGCCAGACCACCCTGACCGAAGCCGAAGTGCATCGCGTCGCCAAACACTTCGTTGATCCGGAGTACAAGGCACTGGCCGACTACAGCGCGGAACTTGCGCAACTGGACAAAGAGCACGCAGGCTTTGCTCGCTGGCGCTCGCGCAACGTGCTGGCCCACAAGAAGCCAGGCTACGTGGCCGTGACTCTGTCGCTCAAGCCGACGGGCGTTGCACCTGGCGATGTTACCGACAAGCAGCTGGACGCCATCGCGGACCTGGCCGATCGTTACAGCTTCGGCCAACTGCGCACCTCCCACGAGCAGAACATCATCCTGGCCGACGTCGAGCAGAGCCAGCTGTTCACCCTGTGGGGCGAACTGCGTGAAGGCGGTTTCGCCACGCCGAACATCGGCCTGCTGACCGACATCATCTGCTGCCCAGGCGGCGATTTCTGCTCGCTGGCCAACGCCAAGTCGATCCCGATTGCCGAATCCATCCAGCGCCGTTTCGACGACCTGGACTACCTGTTCGACATCGGCGAACTGGACCTGAACATTTCCGGCTGCATGAACGCTTGTGGTCACCACCACGTCGGGCACATCGGCATTCTGGGCGTGGACAAGAAAGGCGAAGAGTTCTATCAGGTGTCCCTGGGTGGCAGCGCCAGCCGCGATGCCAGCCTTGGCAAGATCCTGGGCCCTTCCTTCGCACAGGACGCCATGCCGGATGTGATCGAGAAGCTGATCGATGTCTACGTTGAGAAACGTACCGAAGACGAGCGTTTCATCGACACTTACCAGCGTATCGGCATCGACCCTTTCAAGGAGCGCGTCTATGCAGCGAATCATTAAGAACAACGAAGTCATCGACGAGACCTGGCACCTGCTGCCCAAGGACACCGAGTTCGACAGCCTGTCCAACTGCGACGACCTGATCGTGCCGCTGAGCCTGTGGCGCGACCATGGTCACGCGCTCAAGGCTCGCGATGGTGGCCTGGGCGTATGGCTGGACAGCGACGAACAAGCCGAGGAAATCGGCGATGACATCAGGCACTTCCAGGTCATCGCCCTGAACTTCCCGGCGTTCACCGACGGGCGCAGCTACTCCAATGCGCGCCTGTTGCGTGATCGCTATGGCTTCAAGGGCGAGCTGCGGGCCATTGGCGACGTGCTGCGCGATCAGTTGTTCTACCTGCACCGCTGCGGTTTCGATGCCTTCGCCATCCGCGCGGACAAAGACCCGTACGAAGCGCTGGAGAGCCTGAAAGACTTCACCGTGACGTACCAGGCGGCAACCGACGAGCCGCTGCCGCTGTTCCGTCGTCGCTAAGCCGACCTTTCGGCCAGCAACAAAAAGCCCCGGCTTCTCACGAAACCGGGGCTTTTGTGTTTGGGACATACACCCAACCCTGTGGGAGCGAGCTTGCTCGCGAAAGGACCGGTACGTGCAACACATCTCACAAATCCGACCCGACGCCTTCGCGAGCAAGCTCGCTCCCACAGACTCAGCGCAATGAAATTATCGCGCTTTACCAGAACCGCTGCTGGGTCAGGCGGCTCCACCAGCCGGTGACCAGGCGGTCTACCGAGGTGCTGGCCGCAAGGCCCACGCGCTCCTGCAAGCTCTTGCGCTCGGCGTAGTGCAGGTGGAACACCTCGGCGGTCTTGGCCTTGTCGGCCAGGTACTCGTCACTGGTCTTCAGTTCATCCACCAGCAGCTTGTCCTTGGCTGCCATACCGAGCCACACCTCACCGGTCGCCACCTCATCGATCTGCAACTGCGGGCGGTAGCTGGCGACGAAGTTCTTGAACAGCTCGTGGGTGATGTCCAGGTCCTGCTGGAACTTCTCACGGCCCTTCTCGGTGTTTTCGCCAAACACGGTCAGCGTGCGCTTGTATTCACCGGCCGTCAGCACTTCAAAGTCGATGTCGTGCTTCTTCAACAGGCGATTGACGTTGGGCAACTGCGCCACCACGCCAATGGAGCCCAGCACTGCGAACGGCGCGCTGATGATGCGGTTGCCGATGCACGCCATCATGTAGCCGCCGCTGGCCGCGACCTTGTCGATGCAGATGGTCAGCGGAATGCCAGCCTGGCGAATCCGCGCCAGTTGCGAGGAAGCCAGCCCGTAGCTGTGGACCATGCCGCCGCCGCTTTCCAGGCGCAGCACCACTTCGTCCTTGTCGGTCGCCAGCGACAGCAACGCGGTGATCTCGTGGCGCATGCTTTCGGTGGCCGACGCCTTGATGTCGCCGTCGAAATCCAGCACGTAGACGCGGGGCTTGACCTCGACCTGCTTCTTGTCCTTTTTCAGCTCCTTGGCCTGGGACTTGCGCAGCGCCTTGAGCCGCGCCTTGTCCAGCAGCGAGCCTTCCAGCCGATCACGCAGGCCCTTGTAGAAGTCGTTGAGCTTGGTCACGTGCAACTGCCCGCCGCCGCCACGACGACCGCGGCCGCGCAGCGAAGCGATGACAATCAGCACCATGACGATGGCAACCACCACGGTCACGGTCTTTGCCAGGAAGCTGGCGTAATCGAAAATGAACTCCACAGAGGCTCCTTACCTGCACGTCAGAACCTTGAACCAAGGCCCGTTCACAAATCGCGAATGGACCCAGCATACCGGCGCGCCTCGCGCCGGGCCAGCTACACGATTGTCAAAGATCATGACAATCGCGCAATTCAAACAAGCGTATGTTTTTTTATTGACAGACCCTGCGCCCTGCTCATAACCTCGCTTCACTTTCAACGTGTCGGGATGACGCGAACGTGGGCAGCATCTACCTCATAAGACATGGCCAGGCCTCCTTTGGTGCGGACGACTACGACGTTCTCTCGCCCACCGGTTATCGGCAGGCAGAAGTGCTCGGCGCTCACCTGGCACAACTCGGATTGGGCTTCGACCGCTGCATCAGTGGCAGCCTGTTCCGCCAGCGTCATACTGCCGAAACGGTGATGGCCCAGCTGGACGCCGCCGGCCTGAAACAACCCGCACTGCAAATCGACCCCGGCTTCAATGAGTTCGACGCTGAAGGCGTGATACGCGCGCTGCTGCCGGCGATGCTTCCCGATGAGCCCGAAGCGCTGGAGGTCATGCGCAACGCCGCACACAACCGCGCCGAGTTCCAGCGCCTGTTCGCGCTGATCATCGGCCGCTGGCTGGGCGGCGAGCACGACACCCCGGCGCTGCAAAGCTGGCTGGCATTCGTCGCCCAGGCGCAGGCAGGCCTGGGCCGGATTCTCGACAGCGCAGCCCCCGGCGAACGCGTCGCCGTGTTTACCTCGGGCGGCACCATCACCGCCCTGCTTCACCAGATCACTCAGATGCCTGCGCCGCAGGCGTTCGAACTCAACTGGCAAATCGTCAACACTTCGCTCAACCACCTGAAGTTTCGTGGTCGCGAGGTGTCCCTGGCTTCCTTCAACAGTAGTGCGCATCTGCAACTGATGAAGGCGCCGGAGCTCATCACCTACCGCTGAGCCCGGCCAACCGCACCGCAAGGTGCCTGCAAATCACTTATATGAAAGGATCACACCATGACTTCCGTAGCCGATGCCGTACAAGCCATGAAAGCCAAGTTCGACCCAAGCGCCGCTGCCGGCCTGGACCTGGTGTTTGGTTTCCGTATCGACGAATCCAAGCATTTCTCGCTGATCGTCAAGGACAAGACCTGCGAACTGCAGGAAGGCGAAAACCCTGACGCCCAGGTCACCCTGGTGATGGACGGCGAAACCCTGGCGGGCATCGTTTCCGGCGAAACCGACGGCATGCAGGCCTTCATGGGCGGCAAGCTGCGCGCCGAAGGCGACATGATGCTGGCGATGAAACTGAGCGAGCTGTTTCCGTCGTAATCGCCGACACCGACGCACTGGCTGCTGGTGAACGCATCGTAGCAGTCCGGCTTGCCGGCGGCAGCGATCTTGAACGCGCCCCGCCGGCAAGCCGTGCTGCTACGAGGGGATGATCTAAAAAACCGAAGTGTTTACGCTTCGGTTTTTTTTGCTCTACGGTTTCTGTACACCGCGAATCAAAGCCGCTGATCGCCCTGTAACACGCTCGCCAATAAGGCCCCATGCGCGTTGTTCCAGAGCCATGCGCGCATTAGATTAGCCAATGATCCTGACCAACCAAAATAAACAGCAGGGATAAGCATGGCCTTAACCGACCAGTCCACCCAGGTTCGATCCGGCGAAGAACTCGACGCGGCGCTGATCGATCCTTACCTCAAGGCCCACATTCCGGGCCTGCGTGGCATCCCGCAGATCAGCCAGTTTCCCGGCGGGGCCTCCAACCTCACCTACCTGTTGGCCTACCCGGATCAAGAGTTCGTCCTGCGCCGCCCGCCCTTCGGCCACAAAGCGAAAAGCGCCCACGACATGGGCCGCGAGTTCCGCATTCTCAACCAGCTCAAGGACGCCTTCCCTTACTGCCCCAAGGCCTACGTACACTGCACCGACGAATCGGTACTGGGCGCCGAGTTCTACGTCATGGAACGGGTCAAGGGCATCATCCTGCGCTCCGAACTGCCTGCCGAACTGAACTTCGACGCCGCGCAGACCGAGTCCCTGTGCAAGAGCTTCATCGACAAACTGGTGGACCTGCACCAGGTCGACTACAACGCCTGTGGCCTGGGCGATCTGGGCAAACCCCAGGGTTACGTCGAGCGGCAGATTCGCGGCTGGACCGAGCGCTATGAAAAGGCCCGCACGGCCGATGCGCCAAGCTGGGAGAAAGTCGCACGCTGGCTGGACGATAAAAAGCCTGCCGATCACCCGGTGTCGAGCCTGGTGCACAACGATTACCGCTTCGACAACGTGATCCTGGACCCCGCCAACCCGATGCAGATCATCGGTGTGCTCGATTGGGAGCTGACCACCCTGGGCGATCCGCTGATGGACCTGGGCAACAGCCTGGCGTACTGGATCGAGGCCAATGATCCTGCGCCGGTGCAAATGATGCGCCGCCAGCCCAGCCACGCACCGGGCATGCTGACCCGCGAGCAGTTCGTGGCGTACTACGCCGAACGTTCGGGTATCCGCATCGACAATTTCGATTTCTACTACACCTACGGCTTGTTCCGCCTGGCCGGCATCGTGCAGCAGATCTACTACCGCTTTTTCAACGGCCAGACCCAGGACAAGCGCTTCGCCCAGTTCATCCACATGAACAAGCTGCTGGAACACATGGCCCTGCAGGTCATCGACCGCTCCGCGCTCTAACTTCTGACGATTGCGACACGATAAGGAAGACAACATGTCCAAAACCCACTTGTTCGACCTCGATGGCAAGATCGCCTTCGTTTCCGGCGCCAGCCGTGGCATCGGCGAGGCCATTGCCAAGCTGCTCGCGCAGCAAGGCGCGCACGTTATTGTCTCCAGCCGCAAGATCGACGGCTGCCAGCAGGTCGCCGATGCGATCATCGCTGACGGCGGAAAAGCCACCGCGATTGCCTGCCATATCGGCGAAATGGAACAGATCACCTCGGTGTTCGCGCGCATCCGCGAAGAGTTCGGCCGGCTGGACATTCTGGTCAACAACGCGGCCACCAACCCGCAGTTCTGCAACGTGCTGGACACTGACCTGGGCGCCTTCCAGAAGACGGTGGACGTGAACATTCGCGGCTATTTCTTCATGTCGGTGGAAGCCGGCAAGCTGATGCGCGAGCACGGCGGCGGCAGCATCATCAACGTGGCGTCGATCAACGGTGTTTCGCCGGGTATCTTCCAAGGCATCTATTCGGTGACCAAGGCTGCGGTCATCAACATGACCAAGGTGTTTGCCAAGGAGTGCGCGCAGTTCGGCATTCGCTGCAACGCCCTGCTGCCGGGCCTGACCGATACCAAATTCGCCTCGGCGCTGGTCAGCAACGAGAAGATCCTCAACACCGCGCTGCAGCAGATCCCGCTCAAGCGCGTGGCCGATCCGGCCGAGATGGCCGGCACCGTGCTCTACCTGGCCAGCGATGCGTCGAGCTATACCACGGGCGTGGCGCTGAATGTGGATGGTGGTTTCCTGTCCTGATTCCCGATTCCGCTTGGGCCTCTTGTGGGAGCCGCGTTGGTGGCTCCCAGAGGCCTTGGCCGGGTTTCAACCTGAGGTGAATTTGAGGCGTAGTTGATGGAATAATGATTCCATCGTGCGCCTTCAGCGAATACATTTTCCGCATAACAACATCCCGCTAAAGGACCTGCTGTCATGCGCGAATCGAATCTCCCCACCCTTGGCATCGGCCTGATCGGCACCGGCTTCATGGGCCGGGCACACGCCCTGGCGTTCCAGAATGCCCGCACCACCTTCGATCTTCCGGTCAACCTGAAACTCAGCGCCCTGGCCGACGCCGACGCTGCACGCGCTGAGCAATGTGCCCGCTCCTGGGGTTTCGAGCGCAGCCACGCCGACTGGCAGCAGTTGATTGCCGACCCGGCCGTGGACCTTGTGGCCATCACCACCCCCAATCATCTGCACTACCCCATGGCCATGGCCGCGCTTGAAGCGGGCAAGGCGGTGTACTGCGAAAAGCCCCTGGCGGTGAGCCTTGAACAAGCCCGGTCCATGCAAGAGGCCGCGCAAAAGGCCGACGTGGTGACGCGGGTTGGCTACAACTACCAGCACAACCCGATGATCGGGCTGGCCCGGCAGATGATTGAAAGCGGCGAGCTGGGCCAGATCATCAGCTTCCAGGGCGAGTTCAGCGAAGACTTTATGGGCGATCCGCAACAGCCGTGGTCCTGGCGTTGCGAGCAGGCCCACGCCGGTGGTGCGCTGGCGGACCTGGGCAGTCATTTGCTGGCCATGGCCCGTTATCTGTTGGGTGATATCGAAGCGGTATGCGCCGATGCACAGACTGTCCACGGCCAGCGCCCGGCGAGCAATGGCAGCCACGAGCAGCGCTCGATCGGCATCGACGACCAGACCTACGCCCTGCTGCGCTTTGCCAACGGCGCGCGGGGCACCTTCGCCAGCAGTTGGCTCAAGCACGGCTACAAGAACCACCTGAGCTTCGAGATCAGCGGCACGCTGGGCACCCTGTCGTTCGATCAGGAACGCTTGAACGAGCTTTGGCTGTATTACGCTGGTGCGCCGGGGCGTGATGGTTTCCAGCGTATCCTGGCCGGCCCCACGCAAGCCGGTTATGCCGCTTTCTGCCCAGCGCCGGGGCACCAGTTGGGGTACAACGAGTTGAAGACCCTTGAGGTGCATGCCCTGATCCAGGCGTTGTGCGGACAAGGCAACGAAGGGCCGGATTTTGCCGAGGCTCTTGAGGTGGAGCGTCTGGCCAGTGCAATACGCATTGCGGCCAAGGAGATGCGTTGGGTGACGGTTTCGGATGTTTGACATTGTTTGACGACGATGCGCCCTCAGGATCGCTCCCGCGGGCAAGCCGGACTGCTACGAGGAAATTCGCATTCGGGGATGACCGCGGACTCGTAGCAGCACGGCTTGCCGGGCTTATTCATTCGCGGGCTCGCTGGTAGAATGCCGCGCTTCCGGGCAGCCATTCTGCCCGTCTGCCAAGTAAGCCCTTGCCCATGCCGTTCGAACTCACCGTAGAACCCACCACGCTGTTGGTGCTTGCCCTTGTCGCCTTCGTTGCCGGTTTCATCGATGCCATCGCCGGTGGCGGCGGATTGCTGACCACCCCTGCCTTGCTGACCGCCGGACTGCCGCCGCACCTCGTGCTGGGCACCAACAAGCTCAGCTCGACCTTCGGTTCGGCCACGGCCAGTTTCACCTTCTACCGGCGCAAGCTGTTCCACCCCGCGCAATGGAAACGCGGCCTGATCGGCACGCTGATCGGTGCGCTGGTGGGCGCCGTGGTCGCGCATTACCTGCCCGCCGAGCTGCTCAACCAGATGCTGCCGGTGATCGTCTTCGGTTGCGGCCTGTACCTGCTGTTCGGCGGCACCCCCAAGGCGCCGCTGGACAGCAACGCACCGATCAAGACCCGCTGGCAGTTTCCCCAGGGTTTTGGCCTGGGCTTCTATGACGGTGTCGCAGGCCCTGGCACAGGCGCGTTCTGGACCGTCAGCACGCTGCTGATGTACCCGGTGGATCTGGTCAAGGCCAGCGGCGTGGCGCGCAGCATGAACTTCGTCAGCAACGCGGCCGCTCTGACGATCTTCGCCATCAACGGCTCGGTGGATTGGGCAATTGGCCTGGTCATGGGGTCGGCGCTGATGATCGGCGCGTTCCTGGGCGCCCGCACCGCCATCCAGGGCGGCGCGAAGTTCATCCGCCCTGTGTTCATCACCGTGGTGCTGGCGTTAACCGTCCGCCTGGCCTGGCAGCACTGGTTTAGCTAAACCCAGGCGCTCGCCCAGGTACAGGTCGATAAGGTAACGCGCAATGGAGCGACTGGCGGGCAATGGCGGCATGTCGTGAACGCTGAACCATTGCGCATCCTCGATCTCGTCGACCTGCGGCACGATCTCGCCGCTTTCATACTCGGCGTGGAAGCCCAGCATCATCGAGTGCGGGAACGGCCAGCACTGGCTGCCCTTGTACTGGATGTTCTTGACCTTGATCCGCACCTCTTCCATCACCTCGCGGCGCAGGCAGTCTTCGGCCGATTCTCCCGGCTCGGCAAACCCTGCAAGGGTGCTGTAGACGCCCGTGACAAAACGCGGCGAGCGCGCCAGCAGCACTTCGTCGCCCCGGGTCACCAACACGATCATGCTCGGTGAAATGCGCGGATAGGCCCGCAGGTCGCAATCCTTGCAGTACATCGCCCGCTCACCCGGCACCTGAGTCATCGCCTGGCCGCAACTGCCGCAGAACCGGTGCTCCCGCGCCCAGGTGCTGATCTGTGCGGCGTAGCCGAGTTTCTGGAAGACGTCGATGTCATCCGCCAGCATGAACTGACGCAAGGTCTGCCAATGGGTGCCGGGCAGCTCCACCGCATGCTTGAGCACCTGCACGTAGACAGGCTCGCCGTCGAAATGGCCGATGCCATGTTCGCTGAGCAGCGGCAGGTCCTGCTGCTTGAGCCACTGGCGGGGAAACATCACCCCGTTGCCATCCAGCATGAAGCCCTGATCACTGTGAACTACGGCCCAACCGCCCGTGTTCCGGGTGTCGAGCACAGCGGTGGTCCAACGCCTGGGGCGCGTCATGAAAGCACTCCTCTAATGGGCTACCCTCGCCGTCAGGTTCAGCAGCGTCGGGTGCCTGAGAATCCGGGCTCGCCGGTCAATTGTCGAAGACCGGCTTCTGTTTGCCCATATGGGCAACCATGGCCAGTTTAAGGTCCGCTGATTGCAACATGGCAGCGTTCCACGTGGCAACGTATTCGAGCCCGTCGTCGACACTGTGATCGCGCATGTAGCCGATCATCCGCTTGCTGCCGGCGATGGCAATCGGCGACTTGGCGGCGATTTCCCGGGCGATGGCCAACACGCCTTCGAGCAACTGCTGATGGTCGGCAAAGGTGCGGTTGACCAGGCCGATGCGCAGCGCTTCGCTGGCGTCCACGTTGCGCCCGGTGTAGGCCATCTCGCGCATCATGCCGTCGCCGATCAACCGGGGCAGGCGTTGCAGCGTACCGACGTCCGCGGCCATGCCCATGTCGATTTCGCGGATGGAAAACAGCGCGTCGTCGGCTGCGTAACGCATGTCGCAGGCGCTGATGAGATCAATGGCGCCACCGATGCAGTACCCCTGCACCGCCGCCAGCACCGGTTTGCTGCAGCGGTCGACCACGCTGAACGACTCCTGCATCTGCAGGATCTTGCGTCGCAGCATCCGGGCGTTGCGGCCCACGTCCTTGCCCAGTTCATTGGCTACCTGGGCCAGCATCATCAGGTCGATGCCTGAGGAAAAGTGCTTGCCCGCGCCGCTGAGCACCACCGCCCGCACCTCATCGGTGTCTTCGATCCAGCGGAAGATATCGATGATCTCGCTCCAGAACGCCGCGTTCATGGCGTTGATCTTTTCCGGGCGATTGATTTGCACGTGGGCGATGTGGTCGGTCAGTTCGACCTTGAAAGCGCTGTAGTCGGACACGGCGAAGATCCTTGAATGGCCTGCGGTGGGTGTGAAGTCCAGACGGGCGACTATAACAAGACCGAATTTCGGTCGCAGGCCCCGGTTGCGCCATTTGCCGGACCATCGGCGGCTAAAAATAGTCATCGTCCATGCCCGCCCGAGCCCGAAGAATGGAACCGCCGCCCGCCCGCACGGTCCAGAATGATGGCAGCGAGCAATCGCACATCCTTGTCATGTTCGTTGCCCCGGCGGCAGTCCCCGGACGGCGCGCCACTCTTTCTCAGGTCGCATGAGGGCGATACTTGACTACATCAAAAGCAGCAACCGGCATCGTGGGCCTGGACGACATTCTGTCCGGTGGCCTCTCGCGCAGTCATGTTTTTCTTCTGGAAGGCGAACCCGGCACCGGCAAGACCACCATCGCGTTGCAGTTCCTGCTCGCGGGCGCTGCGGCGGGCGAGCGTTGCCTGCACATCACGCTGTCCGAGACCGAGCGCGAACTGCGCGACGGCGCGCGATCCCATGGTTGGGAACTGGACGAGCAGATCAGCGTGTTCGAGCTTACTCCACCTGAAGACCTGCTCAATGCCGAGCACCAGCAGAGCCTGCTGTATTCCTCCGACCTTGAGCTGGGCGAGGCCACCCGGCAGATCTTCGACATCGTCGAGCAGGTCAAGCCGTCGCGCGTGGTGATCGACAGCCTTTCGGAAATCCGCTTGCTGGCCCAGAGCTCGTTGCGCTATCGCCGGCAGATCCTGGCGATCAAACATTATTTTTCCCGGTATGACGCCACCGTGATCCTGCTCGACGACCTGACCACCGAACTGCTGGACAAGACCGTGCACAGCGTCGCCCATGGCGTGATCCGCCTGGAGGAGCTGACCCCCTCCTATGGCGCCGAACGCCGGCGGTTACGGGTGGTGAAGTACCGGGGCCAGCGCTATCGCGGCGGTTACCACGATTTCAACATCCTGGAAGATGGCGTGCATGTCTTCCCCCGCCTGGTGGCTGCAGAGCATCGCTCGGCTTACCAGAGCAGCCAGTTGAGCAGTGGCATCGAGGAACTCGACGCCCTGCTCGGTGGCGGGGTCGACAGTGGCTCCAGCACGCTTATCCTGGGCCCTGCCGGTACCGGCAAGTCGCTGCTCAGCCTGGTCTTCGCCGCTGCCGCCGTGATGCGGGGAGAGCGGGTCGGCCTGTTCATTTTCGATGAAGAAATCGGCCAGCTGTTCGAACGCATGCGCAAGGTCGGCATCGATCTGGCCGCCCTGCAGGAAACCGGCAACCTGCTGATCGAACAGGTGGACGCCGCCGAACTGTCACCCGGCGAGTTCTCCCACCGCGTGCGGCGCAGTGTCGACGAGTTGCAGATTCGCACCGTGGTGATCGACAGCGTCAACGGCTACCGCGCCGCCATGCCGGAAGAAAATGCCCTGGTGCTGCACATCCATGAGCTGCTGCTCTACCTCAATCGCCAGGGCGCGTCGACTTTCATCACCGTGGCGCAGCATGGCCTGGTGGGCGACATGCAGTCACCGGTGGACATCACCTACCTGGCCGACACCGTGATTCTGTTGCGTTATTTCGAGGCGCTGGGCAAAGTACGCCGAGCGATCTCGGTCATCAAGAAACGCACCGGCAGTCATGAATCGACCATCAGGGAATATCGCATCAGCGGCAACGGCCTGAAAATCGGCGCGCCGCTGCAAGCTTTCCAGGGCGTACTGCGCGGTGTGCCGCAATATCTTGGCGAAAACAATCCGCTACTGCAGGATGAGGACGTGTGAGCACACCGGGACAACTTTCAGAACGGGCAATCATTCTCGCGCCACACGGTCGTGACAGCCAGATTGCCTTGATGATCCTGCAGGAAGCAGGCTTCCCGGCACTCGTCACCCACGATCTGGCGGGGCTGTGCCGGGAGATGGCATCCGGCGCCGGCCTTGCCATCGTCGCCGACGAGGCACTGCGCGGCGTCGATCTCAACCCCTGGCTGAACCTTCTGGCCAACCAGCCTGCCTGGTCTGATCTGCCGATCGTGCTGCTGACCCGCCATGGCGGGCCGGAACACAATCCGTCTGCCAGGCTTGGCAAGATGCTGGGCAACGTGACCTTTCTCGAGCGGCCGTTTCATCCGGTGACCCTGGTCAGCCTGGTCACCACCGCCGTGCGCGGCCGGCGCAGGCAATATGACGCACGTAGCCGCATGGAGGATCTGCTCGAAAGCGAGCAGCGCCTGCAACACGCGCTCAAGGCCGGGCGGCTGGGTTCCTGGCAACTGGAAGCCGAGCATTTGCAACTCGATTGCTCAGCGATCAGCAAGGTGCACTTCGGCCGCGACGAACAGGCACCTTTCAGCTACCACGACTGGCTGGAGTCGGTCTACCCCGAAGATCAGCCGCGCATGCAGTCCACGCTACAACACACGCTGGACAGCGGCGAAGATTTCATCATCGAGTTCCGCAACGTCTGGGCCGATGGCTCGCTGCACTGGGTCGACGCCCGCGCCCGGGCGATTCGCGGACGCAACGGCAGGGTCAGCCTGCTGGTCGGCGTGACCTCGGACATCACCGAGCGCAAACGCGCCGAAACCCAGCTGCGGCGCCTCAACGAAACGCTTGAGCAACAGGTCGAGGAGCGCACTTCGCAATTGCGCCACAACGAGGAAGTGCTGCGCCAGTCGCAGAAAATGGAAGCCGTCGGCCAGCTCACTGGCGGCATCGCCCACGACTTCAACAACATGCTTACTGGCATCATCGGCAGCCTGGAATTGCTGCGGCGGCGGATCGCTCGCGGCCGCACCGACGATCTGGACGGTCTGATCGATCTGGGCGTGACCTCGGCCAATCGCGCCGCCGCCCTCACCCATCGACTGCTGGCGTTCTCACGGCGTCAGTCACTGGACTCCAAACCGGTGGAAATGAACGAGCTGGTGCGTTCCATGGGTGAACTGCTGCATCGCAGCGTCAATGAAAGCATCAGCCTGGATATGTGCCTGGACCCCGAGCTGTGGACCGCCGAGGCCGACCCCAACCAACTCGAAAGCGCCCTGCTCAACCTGGTGCTCAACGCCCGGGACGCCATGCCCAACGGCGGCATGCTGATGATTGAAACCTTCAACCGAAAGCTCGAGCGCAATTTCACCAACGCCCACGAAAACCTGCTGCCCGGCGACTACGTGGTGTTGAGCGTCACCGATACCGGCAGCGGCATGCCGGAAAACGTGATCAGCCGTGCTTTTGATCCGTTCTTCACCACCAAACCGATTGGCCAGGGCACCGGACTGGGTCTTTCGATGATTTACGGCTTCAGCAAACAGTCTCACGGCCATGTCTCCATCGACAGCCAGGTGGGCCACGGCACCACGGTCCAGCTGTTCCTGCCGCGCTTCCATGGTAACAAGGCCGAGACGGACGTGGTACTGGATCACCCACCGGCCGGGGCGCAGGAGGGCGAGACGATTCTGATCGTCGAGGACGATCCGGCGGTGCGGGCGCTGGTCAGCCAAGTGCTGGGCGAATTGGGATACGCGTACCTGGAAGCGGCAGATGCGGTGGGCGCGGTGCCGATTCTGGAGTCTGGCCAGCGTATCGACCTGATGATCAGCGATGTTGGCCTGCCCGGCATGAACGGTCGACAGCTGGCCGATATCGGGCGCCAGATGCGCCCTGAACTCAAGGTGCTGTTCATCACCGGCTACGCCGAAAACGCAGGCGTCAGGGCGGGCTTCCTGGAGACCGGGATGCAGATGATCACCAAGCCATTTGCCTTCGATCAGTTAACGGCAAAGGTGCGGGAAATGATCGAGGGCTGAGACTCGCTTACCTGCAGGGTGCCCTCAAGATCGCCCCCGCCGGCAAGCCGCGCTGCTACGGATTTGAGGCATCGCCCAACCCCGAGAACACCCCCGCCCCCGTAGCAGTCTGGCTTGCCGGCGTCAGGCCGATGAGGTTTCAGGACCTTATTGCCCCTCATCCGCTGGCTTGTTCTGACTCAGGTACCGATCCAGCGTCTCGTTCGGGGCGCTGTTGTCCCCCGCGGCCTGCCACATATGCCGCTCGATCCCCTGGGCGACCAGATGTCCGACAGCCGCTTCGATTGCCGACAACACACACAATTGCGCAGGTTCGTTCGTGGTATAGCCGGCCTCAAGTTCGAGCAGCTTCTTGAACTCCACGAACTTGAACACACCGGCGTTATAACTCGTCGAATAAATCGTCTTGCTGGTCATCACGTTCGCCAGCACCTGTCCGGAGCGCACATCCACGGCCCGCAGGTTGATGGTCACCTGATCGACCCGATACTCCTGAGAGCCGCCGATGCCCAGGTACCGTGCACCCTCCCCGCCGCTTCTGACGTTGGTGTCATAGGCCACAATGCCGCCTTCGAGCATCAGGTTGGCCGACTGCAACGGTGGCAGTTCGTTGGGTGTTGGGGGAGTCACCGGGGCACCGTTGGGGCCCATCACTGCCGGTGGTTTCTTCTGGCCGGCGCGGATGATCTTGCGCTCGGTCAACAGGTTCTGCAGGCCTTCACGTTCCAGCACCACGAACCAGCCGCTGGCCTGCATCGCGTCCATCAGCATGCTCGCCGCGCCCTGGGTGACGCTGGTGGAAAACGAACTGGCCGGGGTCGGTTTGTATTGTCCGGTCTGATCGCGGAAACCATAAACCACGGCCACCAAACGCCCCTTGGGACGCGGCATGTTGAGCAGGTCGTAATACGTCGATGCGCGCGGCGTCAGGGTGGGGACGTCCTTGGGTTGTTCAGCCGGCATTGGCGCACGAACACCACAACCTTGTAGTGCAGCCACCAGCATCAGCAACGAGATGCATTTTTTCATGGTCCTTCGCTCCTCTGGAACTTCAGCAACCGTCAGTTGGAGATGAGTCCGTTGACGTTCACTTCCGATATTTCGCCGGTGGCACGGTCGGTGATCTGGATACTCAGCGAGCCCGAATCGTCGACGACGTTAACGATGAATGCGTCAGTGGTGAGACTGCCGGTGTTGCCGCTGCGGATGTTGGTGAGCACCTGGGACAACAGGCTCGATTGCAACTGCTGACTGAAACGCTCCAGCGCCGTGGTGCCGGTGGTGGTCGTGCGTCTCAGGTCAGGATCCTTGTAGTCGTTCTGGGCCTGGGCTTCGTTCAGCAGGGTCGGGCCGTTGAGCGGGTTGCCGCCGAAGTTCGGGTTGACCGGTGTGTAGACCAGCTCCGTGGCCTGGCTCGAAAGGCTGAAACTGCTCAGGCACAGGCAGGTCGAAACGGCAATTATTGTTCTGTTCATAATTCGTCCTTCCCCAGATCAGTGTTGTCCTGCAATTGAACTTGCAATTTGCGTTGAACGACTGCCGCGCGAACCTGATCGGCGGCGTCAATGGCCAGCTCGCGGGTTTCGGTGGCGTTGGGTGCGAGAAAACGGCGGTACACGATGCGTTGGTCATACTCGACCCAGATCAGGCTGCCCCAGCGTGGGTCGGGCCGCTCACGCACCACCAGGTTGAAATCCAGACGGCTGGTGGCGCGCAGGCGGTCGGTAAAGGCGTTGTAGAAGTTGTGGCCGACCAGCGAGATGCAGTCGTCGACGATGAAGCCCATCATCTCGTCTTCGTCGTCAGCCAGGCACGCGCTGGCGTGCAGCCCGGCCAGCAGCATCGCGGCACCCAGGCACACGGCCTTGAGGTTGGCATTCAGGCTTTTCATTGGCTGGCACCTCCCAAAGGTGCGCCCAGCGAGGTGCCCAGTGATGCGCCGGGACCGTTGGCCGGCGGCGCGGTCAGGGTGGAGGGCGTGCCCGGTGCGCCAGGGCGGTTGCTGGTCGATTCCTGGAACGCGCTCTCGGCGACGAAGCGCCAGTCGCCGTAGCTGGTCATGTTGTCGAACTCCTGCCATTGCGACGGGAAGTTCGCGACCTTCAGCGGGGTCTGCGTGGACCGGCTGTAGACGCCGGTGATGCGCCCGTCGATGGATTTGGTCAGACCCCAGTCATCGGTGCCGGTGATGGGGTCGGGGTACAGGCGGCGGATGTGGCGCTGGATCGACGGGAAACGATGATCTTCCAGCAGTTCGTCCAGCGAATCGGGGTACTGCGCCACGCCCGTGCCGCTTCTGTAGTAGCTGCGCAAGGCCTGGGCATACTGGGTGCCGACCCAGATCAACTGCAGCTCGCGCTCGCGCTTGCCGATGGTCGACCAGACCTGCCCCACCGCTGCCAGCGCAGTGCCCATCATCAGGATCAGCAGCAAGGCGCTCATGTAGGTGAAGCCTTGCTCACCGCGCGGCATGGCCCCGCCGAAACTACCATTGACCGAAAAGACTGCCATCACGCGCCCTCCCGGTAGAACCGCTCTTGATATCCGCCACCGAGCCCTGCACGCCTTCAGGTGGCGCGACGACGACCCACATGTCGTTGCGGCCCGTGACCGGGTCTTCCGGCAGGCTGCGCAGGTAACGCTGGGTGACCATGTCTTCCAGCGATTCCGGATAGTGCCCGGTGTCGCCGTAGTAGTGATCCAGAGCCTCGCGCATCACCGACAGGCTCTGGCGCAGCGCGGTTTCCCGCGAGTTCTCAAGGCTTGAGAAATAACGCGGCACGGCGATGGTCATCAGGGTGGCGATGATCGCCATGACCACCAGCAATTCGATGAGTGTGAAGCCGTTCTGTCTGCGCATGATGTCACCACTGCGAATAGGCGATGCCGTTGAGGCCACGGCCCTTGGCTTTGGAATACACGTCGAACACGTCTTCGCCGTCCCTGGGGTTCTGCGCCGGGCTGTCGTAGGAGCGCAGGCCCCAGTCGTCCGCCGCATCACGTTTGCTCTTGCTGTTGCCCATACCGCTACTGGTGGCGGCCATCGGGTCATAGGGGATGCGCCGCAGAAAGAAGATCTTCGCGCCCTTGGGGCTCTTAAGGTCGCGGGCACCTTCCACCAGCACCTTGAGGCTGGCCGGGTAGCCGTTGCTGGTCACCGACTTCTCGATGCGCCCCGAATCGGCGGCACGCTTGTAGGCGTCCAGGGCATCGCGAATCTGGTACAGCGCGGTGCGCAGTTCCTGCTCCTTGCCACGGCGGATGATCGTTTCGGTCAAGGGCGCGGCGATGCTCGCCAGCAGACCGACGATGGCCAGGGTCACGACCATCTCGATCAAGGTGAAGCCGCGCATGGCGTGCCGGGCGTTCATATCAAGGCTTCTCGACATTCGGAACCACGGCCAGCGGCTGCGACTTGCCGCCCACTTCCACGGTCACCGGCACATCCGGATTGACCGAGTTGATGCGCATGCTGGTCTCGGTGCCGGTGCCGAACTCCATGTCGCTCGGTGCCTGGTAAGGCAGGTTGCGCACGATGCGCGGGGTGATCGAAAGCACCAGCTCCGATTTGCCCACGGTGTCCTTGTTGCTGCCGAACAGCCGACCGACGCCCGGGATGTCGCCAAGGCCGGGGATCTTGTTGCCGGTGGACTGGGTGTCATTGCGCACCAGGCCCGCCAGGATCTGGGTTTCGCCGTCGTGCAGACGCAGGGTGGTCTGGGCGTTGCGGGTGTCGACCTGAACCGGGATGGTGCCGTTGCGGGTGGCTTCCAGCGGGGTGGCGTTACTCACTTCCAGGGCAATCTTGATCGCCACTTCATTATCGAGGTGAACGATCGGGGTCACCTCCAGTTTCAGACCGACGTCAAGGTAGGTGATGCTTTCGGTGATGACCGGTCCCTGGGTCGAGGGCACCGAGGTGGCGCTGATGATCGGCACCCGCTGACCGATGTGGATGCGCGCCTGCTCACGGTTGCTGACACGGATGGTCGGGCTTGCCAGGGTGTTGACGTCGTTGTCCTGGGCGTTGATTTTCAGTTGTGGCGAAGGCGAGATCGAAATCCGGCTGGAATTGATGCCCCGCAGCTGGTTCAGCACGTTCACCGCCGTGCCGTCGCTGTTGATGATGCCGAAGGTGCTCGGCCATTGCAGGCCCAGGTCGAGGATGCGCTGACGGGCGACTTCCATCACTTCCACTTCCAGCACCACCTCAGGGTTGGACTGGTCCTGGGAGAAGAACAGCTTTTCGGCCATGCGAATCGCGTCCGGGGTGTCGCGCATGGTCAGGGTGTTCAGGCGCTCGTCGATGAACACATCGCGGGTCTTGAGCATGGTCTTGACCATGTTCAGCGCGGTGTTGGCGTCGGTGTTGGTCAGGTAGAAGGTGCGCATCACCAGCTCCTGGTAATCCTTGAGCTTCTGCGGCGAATCCGGGTAGATCAGCAGGGTGTTGTCGTTCACCACTTTCTGGTGCAGCTGGTTCTGTTGCAGCAGCAGCTGGATGGCGTCTTCGATGCGCACTTCGCGAACAAAGATGGTGGCCTTGAGATCGGCGCGCATGTCTTTGTCGAAGATGAAATTCAGGCCCGCGACCTGGGATAGCACCTCGAAGATCACCTTGAGGTTGGCGTCGCGAAACTCCAGGGTCACCGGCCGGTCCAGGCGGGTCTTGAGCTGCGGGTACGGCAAGGCACTGCGCGAGCGCAACATGTCGACGTCTTTTTGCAGCTGCATGGCGCCTTCATGCCGAGGGTCCAGCGCCAGCACGGCGCGGGCCTGTTGTTCGGCGCCGGTCACGTCGCCACGGCGCAGGCTGGTCTGGCCCTGCACCAGCATGTTGTTGATGTTGCGCATCTGCTCGAGCAGGTACAGCGCGTCACGGGCCCGGCCATTGTTCGGTTCGATGGCCACCACCCGCGAGTAGTCGATGGCGGCGCTGTTGAAGTCGCGTTGCGAGCGCTCCGAATCGGCCTTGGTCAGCAGGGTCTTGACCGCACGGGCCTTGGCCGAGGTCAGGGCGATGCGCAGGGTGGCGTCACGAGGCCTGGAATTGACCGCTTCTTGCAGTTTGGCGATGCCTTCCTCGTACTTGCCATCCTCGATCAGGTCCTGACCAATTGCCCGGTTAATGTCTGACGCACAGGAAGACAACAGCGCTCCCAGCACAATGATGAAGCCCAGCAACAACGCGTTCGACGACAACCGCAGCGGACTCATGGCGCACTCCCTACAGACAAGGTCTGAGCAAACTTCAAGGGCAGATAGACGAGGCTCATTTCAGTGGCCGAGATGCGATCGATCTTGTAGGTTTCGTCGATCACATCACCGGCCCTGACCACATAGAGCCGTTCTCCGTTTTGCAGAAACACCTGCAGTTGCTGGCTGTCTTCCAGCTTGCCTATGAACTGGAACGGAAGCGGTGGTGCAGTGGGCACCGATGGGGCTACAACCGCACTGTCCAGTGCAGCCTGCTGCTCGGCCGTAATGACCGGGGCGACGTACCAGCTCTGGGTGGCGAACAGGTCGACCTGAGGCACCACCACTTTTGCCGATTTCTCTGCATCGCCGGCCCCTGCGGCCCGGGCCTTGGCGATGGCTGCCTGCTGTTTGGCGGCGACCGGTTGCACACTGCTGGCAGCGTCCTGGTTCGACTCACCGAAGAATTGCTCCGGCATCCAGGCGATCAGCCCGCAGACGCCGAAAAACGCGATCCAGCCTGTTACGCGACGATTGTTCATCACGACCTCGACAGGTAAAGGGTCATGCGGATGCGCCCGGAAAGCTCCGTATCAGCGATCCGCTTGCGTTGGAAATCCACGTCCTCGACCACCACGGCCGGCAGTTCGGTCAACAGCGCATGCAGGAAGCGCCGCAGCTGCGGGTAGTTGCCACGCACGGGCAGCAGGATCTGGTAGCGGGCGAGCTGGGTTTTAGGGTCGATGCCCAGCGCGTACTCGCCACGCGCCAGGTTGATCTTCTCTTTGCTGGCCATGGCGTAGATGCGGTCGATGACCTGGGTTGCATCCAACTGGGTTGGCAGTGCCTTGTGGAATTCATCCAGTTGCTGGGAAGGCACGACGGGCAACGTGGCGGTGCCGTTGGCGACCTTTTCCAGGAACTCGTTGGCCTTGTGGCTGTTCTGGCGCAGGGTATCGAGCGACTGCCAGTCAGGCAGCAGGCCGAAAACACCGTAGGCCAGCGCCAGCGCCAGCAGCGCTGCGCCTCCAAGCCCAGGCCAGCCGGCCCGTTGAACATGTTCGCGCAGAATCAGGCTAGGGACGGACATCGCTCACCTCCCAGGTGGCCAGCAGGTTGAACAGGATCGGCTTTTGCGGGGAGTTGGCGACGATCTCGTGGTTGACCAGCGAAACGTCGCGCAGCTCGGGGCTGTCTTGCAGTTGCCGGTGGAAGGTGAGCATCGCTTCCAGGTTCCGCGCCTCGGCGGTGATCCGCACCTGACCCTTGCGTGCATCCGGCGTCAGGGTGAGCAAGGCGATGTCCTTGCCGCGCAGGGTTTCCAGCGCGGCAAACAGACGTTCCCAGGGCCGGCGCAACTGGGCCGACACCTGCTTCATTTCCAGCAGGCGCAGTTCCTGCTCACGCTGCTGGGCCGGTGTCAGGCTGCTGACGGTGCCCCCGTTATGGACCTGCAACTTGCGCTGCGCGTGGCCCAACAGGCTCTGTTCGTCCTGAATGTCCTGCCCGACGATGTGGGCGCCCCCCGCGACCGTCACACCGAGCACCAGCCCCAGTACCAGCACGCTCCAGCCAAGCCGGCTGCCGCTGCGTTGTGGTTGAAATTCCAGATTGAGATCGCGCATGTCAGTTCACCGCCGCTGCCATGATGTGCAACGGGTCCTGGATGTCGCTTTCGCCTATCGGCAATTCCAGGGTCTGTACGCCGAGAATCTGTGGCGCATCGTGCTGACGGGCCGGGGCGTGGACGAACAGGTCGACCGGCTTGTCGCCATTGAGCCCGTGCAGTTCGCGCTCCCGGGCAATCATCGAGCCCAGGGCGGCGTCGGTGTCTGCGATGCGCAGCGAGCGCACCGCCGACCAGCGCCCTTCCCTTGCCAGCAGCAAGGTGCTGCGGCCGGGCTCTGCGACCACGAACAGGAAGTCGCGGTTGCCGAAACTCTTCTGGAAGCGGTTGAAGGCGCTCATCAGGTAAGGCTGCACCGACACCAGACGCACGCCCTGGGCCTTGACCATCTCGCGCAGCTGGGTCAGCAAGGCCTGTGGCAGGGCCACGGCGATGCGCGGCATTCCGGCGTTCTCAGGCGACAGGCTCAAGGCCCATGGTTCGGCGGATTTGCCGAAGGTGTCCTCGAACACCGCACTGGCGTAGGCCTGCAACTCGTCCGGGGTGTGGATGTGTTCGCTCCAGGGAATCAGGCCGAAGCGGCTGTAGTGGCTGGACAGCAAGACACTCAGGCGGGCGCGGCCCTTGACGTGTTCGGCCAGCAAGCGTTGCAGGGTGTCGAGGGCCAGTGTCAGGGTGCCTTGGCGGTCGGCGATGAACCCGGCGCTGCCCAGCCATTTGCGGCCCAGGGTGTCGCAGCGGGAAAGACCAACGCCATTGGCGCCGATCACGGCCACGTAGTGATCACGAAATGAAAGTGACACGATTGATCTCCTCCAGCGTGGTCCGGCCATCTCGCACCAGTTCCAGAGCCGACCCGCGCAAGAGGCGCAGGCCACGGCTGCAGGCGTAATGCTTGATCTGGGAAATGGGGCTGCGCTCGACGATCATCTGGCGAATCTCGTCGTCCAGGTGGAGCAGTTCGGCAATCGCGGTACGGCCGCGATACCCGGTGCCACGGCAGCGACCGCAACCGGCGCCGTGAACGAAGTGGTAGTGGGCGCTGTTCTCGGCGGTCAGCCCCGAGGCGCGCAATTCCTCCTCGCCTGGGGTGACCGGCACCGCGCAGCCGCTGCACACCAGGCGAATCAGGCGCTGGGCAAGCACGGCGTTGAGTGCGGAAACGAAGCTGTAGGGGTCGACTTCCATCTGGGTGAAACGGCCAATCACGTCGAACACGTTGTTGGCGTGGATGGTGGTGAACACCAGGTGGCCGGTGAGCGCCGATTGCACGGCGATCTGTGCGGTGTCAGGGTCACGGATCTCGCCGACCATGATCTTGTCCGGGTCATGGCGCAGGATCGAGCGCAGGCCGCGGGCGAAGGTCAGGCCCTTCTTCTCGTTGACCGGGATCTGCAACACGCCGGGCAACTGATACTCCACCGGGTCTTCGATAGTGATGATCTTGTCCACGCCGTGGTTGATCTCGGTAATCATCGCGTACAGCGTGGTGGTCTTGCCCGAGCCGGTGGGCCCGGTCACCAGCACCATGCCGTAGGGTTCGGCGGCCAGGCGGCGCAGGCTGATGAGGGTGGCGTCTTCAAAGCCCAGCGCTTCCAGACGCACGCCGCTGACGCGGTCGGCCAGGTCCTGTTTGTCCAGCACCCGCAGCACGGCGTCTTCGCCGAAGATGCTGGGCATGATCGAAATCCGGAAGTCGATCTGCCGGCCATTGATACCGATCTTGAAGCGACCGTCCTGAGGCACGCGCTTCTCGCCGATGTCCAGCTCGGCCATGACTTTGATCCGCGAGATCACTTGATCGGCGAACTCGGCGCCCTGGACCTTGCTGATGTTGTTCAGCACACCGTCGATGCGGTACTTGATGACCAGGCCGCTGCCGGTCACGCCCAGGTGGATGTCACTGGCGTGCATTTTCAGGGCGTCGTAGAGGGTGGAGTTGACCAGCTTGACCACGGCACTGGCGTCTTCGCTGATGCTGGTCAGGGACAGGGTTTCCAGGGCGGCGAACTCATGCTGCTCGTCGCCATGATTGTCTAGCGCGGCCACCGCGTGGAAGCCTTCTTCCTGCCGGGCCAGGTAGGCGGCCAGGTCGGCGGCGTGGCACAGGTACAGCGCAGCACCCTGAAGGCACTCGTCGATCCAGGCCAGGCGGCTGTCATCGAAGGGGTCGGCGAACACGCCGATCAGCGCGTCCTCGTGGCGCAGCATGACGAATTCGCGCTTCAGGGCCTGGGCCAGGCTGACCTGTTCGAATTCAGGGGTGCACTTGAACAGGCTGGAGGCATCCAGCACGGGATAGTGCAAGGTGGCGCCCAGGGCGCGGGTGAAGGCGGCAGGTTCAAGTTCAGAAAGGCTTTCGAGCGCCTCGATCGGACGTTCGCTTGCAGCGACGGCGCGTTCCCTGGCGGCGGCCAGCAGGCTGCCGGGAAAACGGGTGGGTAACACGACTGGCTGGGCCAGCGGCGGTCTCTCGACTACGAGCGTAAGACTTTCCATCGAATGCACTCCCGGACCCCAAAAGGAACCACACATTCGACGCGCCTGACCGTCCCTGGCCGGTTTGCCGTTCCCGGAGGATCTAAGTCCCCCGGACCCGGCTAGAGTTTGCCCTCCCCGTCAACGGCCGCCGTATCGCTGTCAGGCGACGGGGTCTGTCTGTTGCCGCGACGATCCGAGTGAACCCAGGTACCGTCGTACAACTGCAACGGGAAAGTCTCTGCCGGGCTGTGCCGCCGCTCGATGAACCCGGCCGCCTGAGGCGCCTTGTTCGCCGATCGTCGCTCAGTACCCAACAAGTCACAGACAGCTCGGGCGAGTTCCGCCAGCGGAAACGGCTTGAACAGAATGTGGCTGACACCCAGATCGGTGGCTCGACCGCAGACTTCGCTGGTCGGATGTCCCGTGATCAGAATGAAAAAGCAGTCCTTCTGTTTGCGTACCGCATCGAGTACCTGAAACCCTTCCATATCGGGTAAGCGATAATCGAGGACTACCACGTCCGGCGCGAAACCTTCTGCAAGGTCGATGGCACCAGCGCCATCGTTCGCGACCCGTACATCCAGGCTCTTGGCCTCCAGATACGACTGAAGGTTCTGCGCCAGGATCTGTTCGTCCTCTACAACCATCACTTTGTTTAACAAGGTGGACTCCTGAATTCGGGACAGGTCCTGTGGGCCGGTCTGGGGAATCCCGCCTTGTATTGGTACAAGAGCACTGTTCATGCCAGACCCTCCTTTCGAAAATGGATTCGCCCATGCCTTTGATTTGCTTCGACAAAAAACAAACGGCACAGGCCCAACCGCAACCCCACTACCGGGGGCATCAGCCAGCGCTTACCGGATTTGCCCCCACTTTCGGGGAAAACCCGGGTCATCGCTCCGCCACCCGTTCTATCTTGCTCGCCGCGCGCAAACGTTGCAGCGCCGCCCTGGTCGCCTGACCCTGTCGTTGCTGCTCCAGCGCGTGGCGCGCCATCGCCAGGCCCTGAGTATCGCTGATCGCGCTGTCTTCGACTGTGTTCTCAACTTTAATCAGATGCCAGCCATAAATGGTGCGCACCGGTTCGCTGATCACGCCAGCCTTTAGACCGAACGCGGCATCGGCAAATTCCGACACCATGCTTTCACGAGAAAAATAGCCCAGATCGCCGTCGTCGGCTGCCCGGGTGTCCTGGGAATATTGCCGGGCCAGTTGGGCGAAGTCTTCGCCCTTGATAATCCGCGCGCGCAACTGCAACGCCTGATGGTGCACGGCCTCGGCTTTTTCAGCATCGGCATTGGGTTCGACCAGCAGCAGGATGTGCCGGGCGTGAACGCGCGGCGATGCTTCCCGGTAAAACGCCTGCACTTCGGCGTCAGGCGCCGCTGCCACCTGACTGAGATCGGCGAGCATGCGCTGGCTGGTCAGCTCGCGGCGCAGGTAGTGCTTGAATGTCACGCTGTTGAAACCTGCATCTTCCAGGCGCCGATTGAAGACTTCATCAGAGGTGAATTCACTGCGCAGCGCCGTGTAGTTGTCCAGCACGCTCTGATCGTCAACGTGAATGCCGCGCTTGCTGGCCTCCTGCCAGAGCAATTCCTTGTCGATCAGGTCGTCCAGCGCCGCGTTGCGCAGCCGGTTGTAGGCGATGGGGTTGCGAATCGAACCGACCATGCGCCCTTGGGCCTGCAGATAATCGACGAAGTAATGCTCAAGCTGCATCTGTCCGATCTCCACGCCGTTGACCCGCGCCACGGCGATTTCCCCAAAAGTGGGGTCTGCCACCGCCTCGGTACGTGCGACCGTGAGCAGCAGACCGGGTAACAGCAACGCCAACATCATTAACATCAGCTTGAGCTTCATGGCGAAATCTCACTTCAATTGGCAGCGTTGACCCTGACATAGGGGCTAATCAGTTCAAATCGCTGCTGCTGCAAATCAACGGTCACCACGTGGGCACCCGACATGCCCAACCGTTGTCCCGGCCCGAACCCCAGCAGTGGGGTCAAACCGGTCTTCACATCGTGCAAACCTTCCAGCGCCTTGACCAGCGGCTCGCGAGCTGGATTACGACCGATCTGTCGCAATGCCTCGGCCACCAGCAATACCGAGCACCACGCGTCCACCTGCAACACCGCATACTGCCCTTTCAGGCCGCTGCGCTCACGCACGGAGGCCAGGGCGGCCTTGCCTTCGGCGGTCCAGTCACTGGGCACGAAGGGATAGGCCAGGAACAGTCGGCGGGAGAACGCTGCGGGGAAGTCCCAGACATCCCCTGGCGCTTGTGCTGAAGTCGCGAACAGGTAAGGCGCTTGCCCGGCTTGCTGCAATGCCTCGGCCATTGCGCGCAGATCACCGGAGCGGCCGAGAAAGAACACGCCCTTGGCATTGTCCGTCGACACGTCACCTGCCAGCCCGCCGCCCGCCACGTAGACCCGCAGGCTGACGTCGCTCCAGCCCTGTTCATTGAGGTGCTGCTTGAGCAGTTCAGCCTGGGTCCGCTCCATCGGGCTGTCTTCGTAGACCACCATGATCTTCTGCCGCTTGAGGTCCAGGTGGCTGGCGGCGTAATCGGCCAGCGCCTGCAATTGCCCGCTCATCCCTGGCAATGGTTCGAAGATCATCGGGCTGTCCTGTTGCAACCCCAGCAGCGAAACCGAACCCACCAACGGCAAATGCGCCTGTTCCAGCAGCCCGGCCAGGCGACTGTCCAGCGCCGGCGCCAGCGGGGAAATCAGCGCGAACACGCCTTTCTCGCCACTCAAACGCTGCAGGGCAAGTTCGGCGCTGGCTGCATCGGGGCCAGGGTCGACGATTTCCAGCTCCAGCCGGCGCCCGTGTATGCCCCCCGCGTCATTGATCGAGGTCAGCGCACCGATCAATACCGCTGCCACCGTATCGCCCAGCGGCGCCAGCGGGCCTTCGGACGGCAGCATGGTGCCCAGACGCAGGGCCCTGGCCTGCACGCCAGGGTCTGCGTCGTCTTCAAGGCGCTTGAGGTAGGCCAGAAGATTGGATTGGTCCTGGCTGGACATGACGAAGCGCGGCATCGCCGGATCCAGGCCGTGTCCGCCGGGATCGATGCCTTCGATGACGGCGTGGGAGAATCCGCTTTCGCTGTACGGCGGTCGGCTGCGCCCTGCCCTGACCTGCTGGGTATAGGGCGCGCTGAGCCTGCGCCAGGTGATGTCCGGTGGGCGCACGCCGCCTTCCGGTCGCCCGCGCCCGTCACTGCCATGACAGCCGGCGCACGGCACGGCAGAGGCCGGAACGGGAGTGCCCGATACGCCGATGCGTGCCGACACCTCGGCCCCGCTCTCGGATATGCCCTCGCGGTACAGGCGCTTCCCTGCGGCCTCGGACGGGCTCAGCTCCAGGGCATGGGCTGTTCCGGTCAGGCACCACAGCAGGCTAAACAGCGCCAGCGAGGATTTCATGGTCTGCTCCTTAACGCCCGGCCACGGGCAAGGTCAGAAACTGCAAGCGTTGCGCGATGGCGTCGACCGGCGCGTCCGGGCGGATCTTCACCCAGCGTTTGGTCGCCACATCGCCCACGATCAACTGCGTCGAGTGCTGCTCGGGGCTTGGAATGATGTGCCCCAGCCTGCCAAGCACCAGGTCCATCTGCTCCTGGGTGCCGGTCAGGAACCGCCAATTGGGCCCGTCTACACCCTGTTTGGCGGCGAAGGCCTTGAGCACCTCGGGCGTGTCACGTTTGGGGTCGCTGGTCAGAGTGATGAAATACACCTTGCTCGCCAGCGGCTCGCCCATGGCCTGGCGCACGTCCCTGAGCTTGCGGGTGATCAGCGGGCATGCCTCGTCGCAGTGGGTGAACACCACGTTGAGCAGCACCAGTCTGTCCTTGAGCTCGTCACTGTAGAAACGCACGGTGTTGCCGTCCTGATCCTGGAGCGGCGTGTCGGTGAAATAGGTCAGCGCATCGTGAGTTCCGCTGGACGGCGGCGCGACCTGCACCGGCGCAGCCTTGGCCAGCGTCGGCTCGACATGTCCATCATGGGCCCAGACCAGCGGCATCGCCACGGACAACGCCATCGCCCAGATCCAGCGCCAATCTCGACCGCTGCGGTGAACCTGTGGGAGCGAATTCATTCGCGAAAGGCCCGTAAGACCGATGGAGAAATGTCGCCTGCAAAATCCAATCGCGAATGAATTCGCTCCCACAGGGGCTCCGCGTTCATTCATCACAGATTCGACAGCTTCCAGGACGCGCTTCATGGCTGTTCTCCCATGACATACGTTCCGTGCCTGACAGGCTTGGCCACCCGGTCAGCCCGCAGTTGCTCCACCCGTTCGACCAGTTGCGCCGGGTCGGCGAAGCCGTAATAGCGGGTCCAATGGCTGCTGCGGCCATCACCGACCATGATCAGCGGCGGATGGTTTGCAGGGTCTGCGGTCCAGGTGCCAAGGCCCTTGAGGGTTTCATTGACGGCCTGCGGGGTGCCGGTCAGCCAGGCCCAGCCCGGGCCGTTCTGGAAGCGGTTGGCATAACTGAGCAGGCGTGCCGGAGTGTCGCGCAGCGGGTCGACGGTGATCGAGACGATCTGCACTTCATTGCCCACCTTGGCGCCTAGCTGTTTCTGCACCTTGGCCATGATCGACGACACCACCGGGCAGACCGTGGTGCAGGTGGTGTAGACAAAGCCCATCACCACGATCTTGTCGCTGACCAGATCGCGCTTGAGGTTCACCGGCTGACCGTTCTGGTTGGTCAGCGGCACATCGGCAAAACGCACCATGGCGTTTTCCTGGGTCACCTGTTTGTGTTGTTGCGCATGGTCGGCGCCGCCGTGGGCGAACGCCTGGGAAGAACATTGAGCGATCAACAAGGCGAACAGCGAAAAACTCATCAGTGTTTTCATGGCGTCATCCTGTCGGATACAGACGGGCTTTGGTTGTTCAGGTGTACCGGTGATTGATCCACCGGCATCACCCGCAGACTGGCGTAGGACTGCTCGCTGGCCTTGATGCCAAGCGACTCGGAGCGCACGTGCAGGTAATAGGCCCCGGTTTCGGAGAGGTCAGCCTTGGCCTCGTAGATACCGTCGCCGATCTCGGTGGCGAGCACCTCCCGAGGCCTTGAGCTTGGGGCCAGGAAGTAGCGCAGGTAGACGTCCTTGGCACCGGTCATGGGTTGATCGCCACGGCCATGAACCAGGCGGATACGGATCGGCACCAGTTGCCCGACCGGCTCGAAGCGCCGCTCCAGCAGGAACGCCACCCGGGGCACGGTCAGGCGTTTTTCCAGTGCCGGATTGACTTCCACTTGAGCGGTGAAACAGTGAATCAACTGCGGCTGGTTGAGCATGAACGCCACGTCGAAACTGCCGGCACTGGGCAGGCGCACCCGTGAGCTGTAGACCCCGGGTTCCACCTCGCGCAGGCTGCGGTCGATGACGCGCACGGCGCGGGCCGCGTTGCCCCGGTTGAGGTAGCCGGACATCGGCGCGTTCATGCCTTCGGCGTAGAAATAGGTGGTGTTGTCCACCGGATTGACCACGAACACGGCGTCGTTGTCCCGTGCCCGGGTCAGGCCCGTGGCCAATGGCAGATCCCCGGCCAGCCTTGGCGCTGACGGCCCGGCTTCGAAGGACTGCAGGATCGGCTGGCGATCCTTGCCCAGGCTTGCCAGGTTAATCATGGTCACCCGGGGCGAGGCCAGGCCGCGAATGTAGGCGTATTTCTCGGTCAGGGTCAGCTGAAACGGCTCGGGGGAGACTTCCAGGTTATGGATGACAGTGTCGCTGGCGGCGTCGATCACCACGGCGCGGTTGTGAAAGGTGTTGAGCACGAAGCCGTAACGCCCGTCGCCACTGAAGTCCAGCGGACCCAGGCCCTGCTGTGCGGCAATCACCTTGCGCACCTCGAGGCTGTTGGCGTCGATCACGGTGATCGAGCCTTCCTGACCATCGGCCACGTACACTGCATCCGACAATGGCGAATAGGCCACGGACAGCGGATGCGAGCCGGTTTTCAGGGTTTTCGCAAGGGTCAGGCTGGCGATGTCGATCACGCTGACCGTGCCTGCATCGCGGCTGCTGACGAAGGCGTAGCGCGAATCCTTGCTGAAGGCGATTTCGTGGTGGCCCAGGCCGGTCTGCAGAAAGGTCACCACTTTCAGGGTCTGGGTGTCGATCACCGTCACGCCGCTGGCTGCTTCGCTGGCTGCATTGTTGCCGACCCACAGATAACGTTCATCGGGCTGCAGAGCGACACGCAGCGGATGGACACCTGCGGGAATACTGAGCAGGACCTGGAATTTCTCCGCATCGATGATCGCCACCTCATCGGCGCCTGGCATAGACACGAATACACGTTTGTCGTCGTTGGTCGAGGTCCAGTCCATGCCCGGTTGTTTCAGGGCGATACGACTCATGGTGCTGGTGATGCCACCCACCGACACGGTCGGGTCGATCACGGTGGCGCTGGCGTCCTTGTTCAGCACCATCAGGAAGTAGCTGTTGAGGTCCAGCAACGGCCGCGCACCGATGGTGCTTTTCAGGTACAGCCCCACCCGTGATTTGCATTGCTGCTCATGGCCGCCGGGCTGATCGCTGGCAATGCTGGGGTCCAGCCAGGCGCCGGGGGCGATGCCTGGCAGCGGCTGTCCGGTGGCGGTGTCGGTCACGCTGAAGCGCACGTCAGCGAACATGCCCTCGGTGAGCGGGCCATTGTTCAAGGGCCGCGCTTCGAATTTGACCGTCACGCCGTTCCTGCTCACCTGCCGCTCGCTTGCCGGCATGGGCATGGCGGGCGGTGTATCACCCGCGCTCGCCACCACGTCGGCGCTCTTGGGCGTATCACCGGAATGCCCCATCAACGACAGCGTTACCGCCAGCGCGCCTCCTGCAAATGCCCCTCTGATCCATCCATTCACGCTGCACCCCCTTGAGGATCCGTGGGCAGTGGCCCCGGTTCCGATGAGTTGTGTCTGGCAGGTCCTGATTCTTGTTGTTGGGCCTGCCGCTTCATCCGGTCGCTTCGTTCAGCCACTGCGCCTAAGGCGCCGCAGCAGGTTCTGGATCATTGGTGACACGCAGGATGCCCCACAGCCCCGAGACGTTGCCGAAGCCGGCGTAGTCGCGGAACAGGTAGTCACCCGCTACAGCGTTGGCGCCCCCGGCACTGGGGAACATCAAGCTGAAATGCGCAGCTGGCAGCAGGCTTTCCTGTGCGCCGATGTACATCGACATCGGGTTGTAGGCGAAGCGCACCGAACCCACGCCCGACGGCCCCATGGGGTAGCCACCGGCGTCGGCTTTCTCGGGCTGGAACGGATGCATCGGCCAGACGTGCCCGTCGAGCTGGAAGGTAGTCCCGCGGCTGCCGCCACCGGCAACGGTCAGGTGGGTGCGGAACGGTTGCCCCGGTTTGGCATATAGCACCGGCGTTTGCGGATCGCCACCCACCAGCGCATTGCTGTAGGCCATGTGCGCGTTAGGCACATCGGCGAAACCCTGGCCGTCGGCATGCCCGAACGGTGCGTCCGGCGCCTTGCCGAAGCGGTACCACAGAGGCTCGGAGCGGTAGTTGATGGCCATCCCGGAGTTGTCCTGCGGGTCGGCGGGCACGCCATTGCCTTCGGCAGCCAGGTTCTCCACAGGGCGACCGTTGGCCCAGCGCATGTTCAGAGACTTCTGCATCACCAGCATGAAATCCCGATAGGCGGTCTGACCGGTCACGGTGACCGTCGCATTGGCCCGGGACTTGGTGTCTTCGGTCCAGGTTGCGCCCAGCGGCATGATGGTCAGGGCCCCGGCCAGGCCTTTCTGCGGCTGCTTGATCATGTCTGCCGAGGTCAGATTGAGCCCGCCGAACTCGATGGGCGTGGTGTTGATGTTGTCCACCGCCCGGCCCAGTTGCGATACAGGCTTGCCTTCACGTTCCAGGTGGCCCGCGTAGTACTGATAGGCGCGGGTCGGCCAGGCACCGGAATTACCGACACGCGGGGCAACGGTCTGGACAGGGTTGAGCCCCACGTTGAAGCCATCGGACTTGGTGATGTCGTAGGCCAGCAACTGGCTGTGCATGCCCACATGGCTCGACGGCCGGATCAGGTTGTTGTTGAAGGTGGTCGAGCCCTGGGCGCCATTGCGGTCACGTTTGACGGTGCCGGCCATCACGGCGTAGGTCGGTAGGTCAGGCATGGCCACGGGCAGACGGTTTTCCAGGGTCACGTTGATGCAGTCGCCAGCCGCGGCACGCAGCATCAGCGGCTCGATCGGCACGCCGGCCTTGAGCTTGCCAGTGGTCGCATCAAGGTCGGCCTTGCGCACGTACATGATTGCGGTCGGGTCATGCAGCGGCCCGGATTGCCCGCCCAGGGTCAGGGTCAGGCCGGTTTCCTCGTCCACCACGGTGGCCTGTGGAATGGTCACCGCACGCTTGTTGTACACCAGCGTGCCGCCCGCGGCATTGACCGGCGCACCCACGTGCTGGCCCTGGCCTGCGGCGTCGCCGATGGTCAGGTTCAGCGGGTTGCCGAGGATGTCGTTGGCAAGCGCCACCACCACCTCGAAGTTGCGCTGCACGGTTGGCCGGGTACCGACGCCGTTGATGTTGGCGGTGTAGCGCGGGCAGATGCCGTCGAACGCCACGGTGTTGCGTGCAATCACAGGTTTAGGGTTGTTGGGCAGCGCGAACAGATCGTTACGCTGGGATCCGTAGTTGCGCATGATCCCCCAGATGCCATTCCAGTAGCCTTCCAGCGAAGCGTCCATGGAGTACAGGTAGTCGCCGGTGTCACTGGCGGCACTGGAGATGGTAGTGATCGGCGCGTTGAAGCCCATCTGCTCGGAAATCCCGACCATTTGCGACGACTTCCAGCCCGAGTTGGAGCTGTTGCCGAAGCCGGTGCCCGATTGCAGCCACTTCACGCCGTGCAGGGTCACGTTGTGTTCTTCCTCGTGACCGCCTGCGTGCAGACGCAGCCGCACATTGTCACCGGTGTAGGTGCGCAGCATCGGGGTGAACGGATCGCCCGGCATGTCGCCGCCACGGTTGATGTGCGGCGGGAACTGGGTCACGCCGCCGGTTGGCCCGGTGGCCGAGGTGATCGCGCTCGGTGCCAGGTTCAGCGCCGGGATGGCACGGTCGGTACGGGTTTGCAGGGCGTAGGCCAGGTCGCCCGCAAGCCCTGCGGCCTGCATGCCAGGCTTGCCGTCTGGCGCCGTGCGGTTCGGGTCGTAGACGCGAAGCCCTACAGGCTCATGGCGATAGTTGACGACGAAGATACCCGGGTCATCCACCGAGATCGCTTGCGGGCAAGGCCGCAGCGGGCAGCCGTCCAGCTCGCCGCTGCCGGCTTCGAGCACCGAGTCGAGCAGGTTCGACGCCGCCTTGCGCCCTGGCGGATTGATCGCGTAGCGGAAGCTGTTGGCACTGGCTGGATAGGCATGGCCGTTCGGCACGCCGTTGGGCCCGGCGCCGACATAGACACCCGCCTCATAGGCATGCACGAAGTCGCTGTACTCCATGAAGAACTCACGGTAACTGTCGTTCTTGCCGTCGCCGTCCAGATCACCGGTGTTGATGACCGCCTGCCACGAGGTCGGGCCACCGTCCTGCCGTGCGCCGCTGTAGAGTTGCTCGCCGGTCTCGGAGTGGAACCAGGTGGAACCGGCCGGTTCGGCCAGCACGGTGGCGTACAGACCCAGTTGCTGGTGGGTGGATGGGCCGAGGTGGTCGTGGGTAAAGATGGTGCCCAGGCCAC
>Ga0207713_1000104_pt1 | contig 138310 bp, 113 predicted proteins | sample KBSS64metaG_FD_184404 | JGI IMG/M metagenome (GOLD analysis project Ga0207713, IMG submission 184404) | Switchgrass rhizosphere microbial communities from Kellogg Biological Station, Michigan, USA - KBS S6-4 metaG (SPAdes) (version 2) | ecosystem: Host-associated > Plants > Roots > Rhizosphere... | reverse complement strand
AGCCAAAGATTTTGATCTGGCTTTTGATCTTCGTACACGATGGTGCAGACGACGCCGAACGCGACGTAAAGGCGCCAGGCCGAGCGCAGGTGTCGTGCAGGGGGATGAGCGGCAGGAAGCCGCGAAAACCGTGCGGGCCATGGATGGCCCATCATGGCGTGCCCCCGGAACGGCGCCGGAGGGAGGGAAGTCCGACGAAGGAGGACCCCAGCCAGGAGCAAATGGTTTGCCTACTTTCCCGAAAGAAAGTAGGTCGCCCGTAAGGGGCGAAACCCTAGACCAAAACCACCACGACAATGGATATTCACCCAACCCAAGCGTCACCCGCCGACGCGGAGCGTCGTTCAGAGCGTTACCACGCGGAGCGTGGGAACGATCATGATCATCAGGGGCATTCGCGCTGTAACGATTGGCTGCTAGGGTTTCCGCCATCGCGCATCCGAGACCCCTTCATGAGCCGTCTGCTGTTCCTTCTCCTGCTACTGACCTGCTCGGCCGGCGCACAAACCTGGCCTGACGAACAATGGCCCGTCCACAAACTGACACCCAGCCCCGCCCTCAAGGATCTGGAAACCTACGCCTTCCCGCCCCGCGACGAGCAAGAGCGCCACGGCGTGCGCACCGACGCCCTGCTGATCATCCACGACGGCGAACTGGTCTACGAACGCTACGCCGGAGTGACGACCGCCCAGACCCCACACCTGACCTGGTCAATCAGCAAAAGCATCCTGGCGACGGTACTCGGCGTGGCGTTCGGCGAGGGACGTTTCAAACTCACCGACCCCGTCGCCAAATTCTATTCCCCGTTCAACACCCATCCCGACATCAAAATCCAGGACCTGCTGCACTGGGCCTCGGGCCTGGATTGGCAGGAAGACTACGAATACGCGCCGCTTAACTCCTCGGTGGTCGCGATGCTCTACACCCGAGGTCGCGCTGACATGGCCCGCTTCACTGCCGAGCACGCCGTCGCCAGCGCCCCCGGCACGTCCTATCGCTACTCCAGCGGCGACAGCACGGTCCTGGCGGCGGCACTGAGGGGAATGGTCGGCGACGCCGACTACGTCGACTACCCCTGGACCGCCCTGTTCGAGCCCTTGGGCATAAAGAGCGCCGTCTGGGAAACCGACGCCACGGGCACCTTCGTCGGCTCATCCTATGCCTACATGACCGCCCGTGATCTGGCGCGCATCGGCCTTTTGATGGAGCGCCGGGGCCAGTGGCAGGATCGCCAGTTATTGCCAACGGATTGGGCGGATTTCAACCTCACACCGTTCAAGTCGCAAACGCCGACCACCGAAGCCCCAGGCGGCCACTGGTGGCTGAACAAGACCGCCGACGGCCTCGGCCCCTGGCCCGATGCCCCGCCTGACACCTTTGCAGGGCTGGGCCATTGGGGCCAGGCGCTGTATGTGATCCCCAGTGCGGGCCTGGTGATCGTGCGTTACGCCGATGACCGCGACGGCACGTACGACCACGACCAGTTGCTCAAGCTGGCGTTGAAAGCCGTGGCCGGGGAGGGCGTCAAATGACTGCACAGAAAAGCTTCATTCGCCGCCGACCGTTGAGCAGCCTGGGCATCTTGATCTTGCTGGTTCTGCTCGCGCTGATCTGGATCTGGATCTGGCGCGTCCAGTTGCAGGCATTCCCCACGATCATCAGCGCCTACACGGCCAAGGAGTACTGCTCCTGCCGTTATGTGATGAACAATCCGGTGGATTACTGCCAAAGCTATGTGAAACAGTGGCTGCCCAGCACCTTGACCGAAAGCCCGAGCGAAAAACGCATCACCGCCACCGGCATGGGCCGTGAGAGCAGTGCGCAGTGGCAGGGGCCGCGGCAGGGCTGTCGGTTGGTGTCACCTGCGTCATGATCGCGAACATCGCCAATTGCCTGTGGTCTGACTGCCGGATAAGGTTGCCTCAACCGCGCATCTGGAGTTCGCATGCCCATTCTCACCCGCCTGTTGCTGGCCTCGCTCGCCGTACTGGCGCTGCCTGCCCAGGCGAATTGGTATCTGGATAACGAGTCTTCGCGACTGTCGTTCATCTCGACCAAAAACGCCGATGTTTCCGAAGTGCACCGTTTCCTCAACCTGCACGGCAAGGTCGACACCAAGGGTGTCGCCGAACTCGAGATCGAGATGGAGTCGGTGAGCACCGGCATCCCGCTGCGCGATGAGCGCCTGCGCAGGCAGCTGTTCGACATCAAGCAATTCCCCGAAGCGCGAATCAGCGCGCAACTGGACATGCGCCCGATCAACGCGCTGGCCCCCGGTGCGCAACTGGAACTGCGCCTGCCGCTGAAGGTGCAACTGCACGGCCAGTCCCAGAGTTACAGCGCAGAACTTCTGGCCACGCGCCTGGATGACCGGCGTTTCCAGGTGGTGACTCTTGAGCCGCTGGTGCTGCATGCCGAGGATTTCGGCTTGTTGCCGGGGCTGGATGACTTGCGCAAGGTAGCGGGTCTTTCGGCCATCGGTTTCTCGGTGCCAGTGGGCGCCGTGCTGATCTTCACGGCGCGCTGACTATGAGAGGCGCGATCTTTCCGTGGCGAGATGACAACCAGTTCAACCTGCTGATCGATGGGCCGGCGTTCTTCCCGCGCATGATTGCCGCCCTCGACGGCGCCGAGCAGCAGGTGGAGCTGGAGTTGTATCTGGTGGAGGCCGGAAGCTGCGCCGAAGCGGTGGTGCAGGCGCTGGTCAATGCGGCCCGGCGCGGAGTGATCGTGCGTTGCCTGTTCGATGATTTCGGCTCGCTGGCGTTCACCCTGAGCCTGCGCAGCCGGCTGACCGAGGCCGGCGTGATCCTGCGTTTCTACAACCGAGTGCATTGGCGTCGCGGCATTCGTAATTTCTACCGCGACCATCGCAAACTGTTGTTGGTAGACAAGCAGCTCGCGGTGGTGGGCGGCACCGGGGTGACCGACGAATTCTGGCGCCCCGATCAGGGCACCAGCGAGTGGCACGAAGTGATGGTGGAAATCCGCGGCCCGCTGGTACTCGACTGGCAGGCGCTGTTCGACCGGCAATTCCACGCCAATGCCCGGCCCCGTGCCTGGCGGCCTTCCGAGAATTTTGGCCTGCCGCGCCTGCCCAAGGCGCCGGTCAGCGGGCATGGGTTCGGTCGCGTTGCCTACGCCGACTCCCGCCAGCATCGCGACATCCTGCAATCGCTGATCCACGCCCTGTACACCGGCAAGAAACGTATCTGGCTGGCAACGCCGTATTTCCTGCCCACCTGGAAAGTCCGCCGAGCCCTGCGCCGCGCGGCTTCCCGAGGCGTTGACGTGCGCCTGTTGCTCACCGGCCCCCGGACCGATCACCCGTCTGTGCGATACGCCGGGCATCGCTATTACCCTCGATTGCTCAAGGCGGGGGTAAAAATCTTCGAATACCAGCCGTGTTTCCTGCACCTGAAAATGGTGCTGGTGGACGACTGGGTCAGCATCGGTTCATGCAATTTCGATCACTGGAACCTGCGCTTCAACCTTGAGGCCAATCTTGAAGCCATCGATCCGGCACTGACCCAGGCGGTGACCGAGAGCTTCGAGCGGGACTTTCTGGTCAGTAGCGAGATCAGCCTGCAGGACTGGCAGGCCAGGCCGCTGTGGCAGCGGGTCAAGCAACGGATCTGGGGGTGGGTGGACCGGTTGGTGGTCAATGCGCTGGATCGACGGGGCTGATTGCTTTCGGCGCTTCTGCTCCGTAGCAGTACGGCTTGCCGGCGGGGGCGGCGTGTCAGACACCCACGCTTCGACTGACACATCGCCCCGCCGGCAAGTCGTGCTGCTACGGGGCCACCGACAACCTTGCGTGTGTAGTACTACGCTGTTACCAGCGCCAGCAATAACGGCGAATACTGGGACGACATCTCACTCACCGCAACGGGTTCGGAGGACTTCAGCACATGGCAGCCAAGAAAATTCTCATGCTGGTCGGCGACTACGTCGAAGATTACGAAGTGATGGTGCCGTTTCAGGCGTTGCAGATGGTGGGGCATACTGTTCATGCGGTCTGCCCCGGCAAGAAGAAGGGCGAGGTGATTCGCACCGCCATTCACGATTTCGAGGGGGATCAGACCTACAGCGAAAAACGTGGGCATAACTTTGCGCTGAATTTCGATTTCGACAGCGTGAAATCCGCCGACTATGACGCACTGCTGGTGCCCGGCGGGCGGTCTCCCGAATACCTGCGGCTCAATGCCGATGTGCTGGCGCTGGTGCGCGAGTTTGGCCGTGACAACAAGCCTATCGCCGCCGTTTGCCACGGCCCGCAACTGCTGGCCGAGACGGGCGTGCTCAAGGGCAGATCCCTCAGCGCCTACCCTGCCTGCGCACCCGAGGTGCGGCTGGCCGGTGGCGAGTATGTCGAGATCGGCATGGAAGAGGCGCACACCGACGGCAACCTGGTCACAGGTCCGGCATGGCCTGCTCATCCGGCGTGGCTGGCAGCGTTTCTGAAGCTGCTGGGCACTCAGATCATTCTGTAAAACGAGAGGCGTCATCATGTGCGAACTCTACGTAAAAGCCGACCCGATCCTGTACGAATCCCGCTCGCGCTCATTGCGCATCTGTGGCGTGGTGACGACCTTGCGTCTGGAAAACCAGTTCTGGGACATCCTCGCGGAAATCGCCAGCCACGACGGCATCACCACCAACCAACTGATCAGCAAACTGTATGAGGAAGTCATGGACTACCGAGGCGAAGTGGTGAATTTCGCCTCGTTCCTGCGTGTCAGTTGCATGCGCTACCTGAGCCAGCATCGGGCCTTCGCCACACCGCTGAATTTGGTGCGGGGCAATGGAACAAAGGTCGAGCCGGTTTCGGTCAGTGGTTAGAGTTCAGGTTCTGCGTGAAAGCTTTCCTGTAGCTGCACTGGCGCTTTTTTTTCCTTGGAGGATTCATCTTCACGCCAGGTCATCGGCGCCGATGAAACAGACCGAGTCGCGATAACCGTTATCGCGAGAGGTTCTAATTTGCTGATCGACCACCTTCTAACCTGAAAAAACGGAACTCAGGTTTGACGGACGAAAGGTGGATGATCATGGCCGATCAGGGGCAATCAGTCGCAATCTCCGCACCTTCCCTGCCCAGGGGAGGAGGCGCCATTCAAAGCATCGGCAAGGGGTTGGGGGCGGTCGGACCGACCGGGGCTGCTGCGCTGAACATCCCGTTGCCGATTACGGCAGGACGAGGCTTTGCCCCCTCGCTGGCGCTCAACTATCAAAGCTCGGTGGGTAACGGCCTGTTCGGTCTGGGATGGGATCTGAACCTGACAGCTATTCGGCGGCGTGCCAGCAAAGGCGTGCCACATTTCAACGATGACGATGTGATCATCGGACCCGATGGCGGGGTCTGGCTGGCAGCGCGTGATGGACAGGGCGCTGTGATCGAAACCGTCGTCAGCCGGTATGGCGACCTGTCTCTTGCCAGGAGCTACAACGTCGTCCGTTACTTCGCGCGAGACGAAGGTGCTTTTGCACGCATGGAGCACTGGCGCAACGCCGATGATCCACAAGGTTTCTGGTTGTTGCACACGGCAGATGGCGAACTGGCGATTTACGGGTACAACCCACAGTCCCGTCATGCCGATCCCGACAGGGAGGATCGTGTTGCCGAGTGGCTGCTAGAGGAATCCCTGAACCCGCTGGGCGAACACATTCTCTATGAGTACAAGCCTGAGGACCTGAAAGGGTTGAGCGGTTCGACTGATCCTGGGCCGTCGCGCAACTTCACGGCGCAGCGCTATCTGTGGCGCGTGCGATACGGCAACGCCACGGCCAGCCCTGATTTGCTGTTGTGGACCCCCGATCAACTCGATGCCATGCAATGGCACTTCGATCTGGTCTTCGACTACGGCGAGCGTGACGATTCAAGCGGTATCCTGGGCTACAGCGAAGACCGGGACTGGGAAGGGCGCGACGATTTTCACTCCTCGTTCGCCTATGGCTTCGAGCTGGGCAGCCTGCGCTTCGTGCATTACGTGCTGATGTTCCACGATTTCCCGCAGGAGCTAGACGCCGATGCTCCCACGCTGATCAGCGCGTTGAAGTTCAGCTACAGCGATCTGCAATCAGGTTGCAAAGTGCTCTGCGCGGTAGAGAGCCAAGGCTGGTCGGCCGATGCGAATCGCACCCTGGAACGCCGCCCGCCTGTGAGTTTCAGTTATCAGGATTTCGAGGTCGAGAAGGGCGCTTTCACCCCCTTTGATGCCATGCCAGGCCTGAACGATGGGCAACGCTATCAACTGGTGGATTTGTATGGCGAGGGGCTGCCCGGGGTGCTGTACCACGAGGACAAGGGCTGGATGTATCGCGAGCCGTTACGGGATGTGGGGGCCGATGATCCCGATGCGGTGACCTATGGTCCGTGGCAGTTGCTGCCAGCGATTCCGAACGCGGACACCGGCACTTCAACGCGTCAGTCACTCGCCGATCTGACAGGAGAGGGCTGGCTCGATTGGGTGATCGCCGAGCCGGGCCGTGCGGGTTTCTTCACGGTCAAGCCTGATCGCACCTGGTCGCACTACACGCCGTTCTCTGCGTTGCCGACCGAGTTCTTTCATCCGCAAGCGCAGATGGCTGATCTCGTCGGTGGCGGGTTGTCCGATCTCGCGCTGATTGGCCCGCGCAGTGTGCGGCTGTATGCCCATCGGCGTGCCGAGGGTTTTGCGCCGGGGCGCAATGTCGCCCACGACGAGGACGACGATCGCCTGCCGCTGCTCAGCGATAGCCACAACGAACTGGTCGCCTTCGGCGACATTCTGGGCAGTGGTCAGCAGCATCTGCTGCGTATCCGGCACGACGAAGTACGCTTCTGGCCAAACCTTGGGAATGGGCTGTTTGGCAAAGGGCAGGTGTTTGCACATCTGCCCTTTGCCTATGCCGGGTTCGATGCGGATCATGTTCGGCTGGCGGACATGGATGGATCCGGCGCCGTGGATCTGGTTTATCTGGAACCGGACGGGTTTCGGCTTTTCTTGAATGTGGCGGGCCGTGGACTGGCCGAGCCGGTCAGCTATCCATGGCCGGCCGGTGTGCGCTACGACCGGTTATGTCAGGTAAGCCTGGCCGATCTGCAGGGGCTGGGCTGCTCCAGCCTGATTCTCACAAGGCCCCACATGGCCCCCGAGCACTGGCGCTTTGACTACCCCGCGCATAAACCTTACCTGCTGCGAGCCACCCAGAATGGTATGGGAGCTTCTGGCACGGTCGTGTATCGCAGTTCAGCGCAAGAGTGGCTGGATGAGAAGTGCGAGTTGCAACAGGACGGCCAGACAGTGGAGTCCGGCGTGCCCTTCGCGATGCATCTGGTGAGCAAACAGACGCAACTCGATGAAGTGACTGGCAATCGACTGACCCAGCGTTTCAGCTATCGCCAAGGCTACTACGACGGCCAGGAACGCGCGTTCCGGGGCTTCGGGCTGATCTGTCAGACAGACACCGAAGTGCCCGATGCCAATGCCAATCCCTTGCCTGATGGCTTCACGGCGCCGGTGTTGAGCAAGACCTGGTACCACAATGGGCGCCCGGGTCGGATCCTCCGTGATCTCAATGACAGCGACCCCCAGGCCAGTGTCCTGGCAGAAGATCTGCTGACCACCTTTGACGGTCAGCGCGATCAGGTGATCGAAACGCCGCAAGACACAGACCTGCGTGAGATGGCTCGCAGCCTGACGGGCATGGTCCTCAGGTCGGAGGTTTTCGGGCTTGAAGCGGGCGTTCCGCATGCCGTGCCGTACTCGGTGTCGTCGATGCGTTATCTGATACGCAAGCTGGCGTCTGGCGGGCCTCATCAGCCTTATGCACGTCTTTTGTCCTTCGCGGTGGAAAGCCTCAGCTACCAATATGAAGGTCGGGCGGATGATCCGATGTGCCAGCGGACCATCAACCTGAGTTGGGATGAGTACGGCGTGCTGACCCATGGCGTCACTATTCAGTGCGCGCGTCGCAAGCGTGCGCAAGATACGCCGCCGTTCGAAGACGAGCATCAGCAGCGTTGGTGGCAAGCTGCCCATGATGACGCTCAGCAGTGCCACTACTTGACTGAGACCAAGGCCCAACCCATTCATCTTGACGCTGAACAGAGCTGGCGTCTGGGGCTGCCCTGGCTGAGTCGGGTCAACGCGATGATGGCGCAGGCGAGCGAGATGGATCAGGAGCAGTTCAGCTACGAGCAGTTGCGCCAGCCCGACAGCAGTTTTGCGTCGTTGCCACGCACGCTGGTGGCATTGACCCGGCAGCGTTATGTGGGATCGGGTGAGGGCGAGGCGACGTTTCAGGCGCTTCCCGACGCCGTGGAGCTGGCCGAACTCGACGAGCACGCGCTGACGGCCTATGACCGGGTGATGACTCCGCAAGAGCTGAACGCAAAGCTACCGGAGCTGGGATACCACTCGATGGCGTGCTTTCTTCCCGCAGAGCCGGCCCGTGTACTGTGGTCGATCAAGCGAGGATTCAACACGTACGCCGGGCCTGAGCATTTCTACCGCGTCGATGCCTTCAGGCCGACGGCCAGCCATGGCCTGAGCGCGGTCGAGTACGACCCTTACAGCCTGCTGGTCAAGTCTGTGACGGCGCCCGATGGCTGCAAGACGTCGGCGACGTTCAGCTATTACTCGATGCAGCCGTTGAGCATTGTCGATCCCAACCAGAATACCCAGCAGGCCCTTTATGACGGCTTCGGTGTGCTACGAATGACCAGCTTCTACGGCACCGAGCTAGGCGAAGAAGTGGGGTTTGGGTCGCTGACCGATGTGACGGTGCCGATGCAAACCCCGCATCAGGCCATTGAGAACCCGTCCACCATTCCCTTCGCCACGGCTGCTTGTTACGACGCGTTCAGCTGGTTAAACGACAAGGTTCCGGTACATAGCCTCGCCATGCAGTGGGACCGCTACCCCGATGATCCGGAGCGACAACTGCGCATGACGCTGAGCTCGGTCGATGGGTTCGGTCGTACGTTGCAGGCCCGTCAGTTGGTCGAGCCCGGCAAGGCTTATGAGGTGGTGGACGGGAAGCTGAGTCTGGTCGATGACGAACTGGTCGAAGTCGAGGCGCCCGTGCGCTGGCGGGTCAGCGAGCGAGTCGAATACAACAACAAAGGATTGGCGGTGCGTGTCTATCGGCCGTATTTCAGCAATAGCCACGGCTATGTGGACGACAGTTCGGTGCGCGAACACTGGCACCACGACAAGCAGTTCTACGATTCGCTGGGACGGCCCACCATTACCCTGACGGCCAAGGGCTGGATGCGTCGCATCACCTATGAGGGCTGGTACACCATAAGCGAAGACGAAAACGATACGGCCGAGGAGGTCAACGCTCGGCGGGCGGAGCAGGGCTTGCCACTGCTGGACGATGGCTCGCCACGCAAGAAGAAAAACCCGTTCCAGCGCTGACAGGGGCGTGAAAAGAAAAAGCCCGGCACAAAGGCCGGGCTTTTCGTGGTTGCCAGAAAGCGCTTACTGCACTTCCACCGCCAGGCTCTCACTGATCTTCTTCTGCCAGATGGCAGGACCTGTGATGTGTACCGACTCGCCTTTACTGTCGACCGCGACAGTGACCGGCATGTCTTTGACTTCGAACTCGTAGATCGCTTCCATGCCCAGTTCAGGGAATGCCAGGACCTGCGATTTCTTGATCGCCTGAGCCACGAGGTAGGCAGCACCGCCGACAGCCATCAGGTAAACGGCTTTGTTGTCTTTGATCGCCTCGATAGCGGTCGGGCCGCGCTCGGATTTGCCGATCATACCCAACAGGCCAGTCTGCTCGAGGATCTGACGGGTGAACTTGTCCATGCGGGTGGCGGTGGTCGGACCGGCCGGGCCTACCACTTCGTCACCGACCGGATCGACCGGGCCGACGTAGTAGATGAAGCGACCTTTGAGGTCAACCGGCAGGGTTTCGCCCTTGTTCAGCATCTCGACCATGCGCTTGTGCGCCGCGTCGCGACCGGTGAGCATCTTGCCGTTGAGCAGGACGGTTTCGCCCGGCTTCCAGCTCTGCACGTCTTCTGGTGTCAGGGTGTCGAGGTTGACGCGACGAGCTGACGGGCCGGCTTCCCAGACGATTTCCGGGTAGGCGTCCAGCGGTGGCGCTTCCAGCGAGGCTGGGCCGGAACCATCGAGCACGAAGTGTGCGTGACGGGTGGCGGCGCAGTTCGGGATCATGCAGACCGGCAGCGAGGCTGCGTGGGTCGGGTAGTCCATGATCTTGACGTCGAGCACGGTGGTCAGGCCGCCCAGGCCCTGGGCGCCGATGCCCAGTTGGTTGACCTTCTCGAACAGCTCAAGACGCATTTCTTCCAGACGGTTCGACGGGCCGCGAGCCTTCAGCTCGTGGATGTCGATGGATTCCATCAGGACTTCCTTGGCCATGACCGCGGCTTTCTCGGCGGTGCCGCCGATGCCGATGCCGAGCATGCCAGGCGGACACCAGCCCGCGCCCATGGTCGGAACGGTTTTCAGGACCCAGTCAACGATCGAGTCGGACGGGTTGAGCATCGCCATCTTCGATTTGTTTTCCGAACCGCCGCCCTTGGCTGCCACGTCCACTTCCACGGTGTTACCCGGAACGATGGAGTAGTGGATGACCGCAGGAGTGTTGTCCTTGGTGTTCTTGCGAGCGCCTGCCGGGTCGGCGAGGATCGAGGCACGCAGAACGTTTTCCGGCAGATTGTAGGCCTGGCGCACGCCTTGGTTGATCATGTCGTCCAGGCTCATGGTGGCGCCATCCCAGCGCACGTCCATGCCCACGCGTACGAAGACGGTGACGATACCGGTGTCCTGGCAGATCGGACGGTGGCCGGTGGCGCACATGCGCGAGTTGATGAGGATCTGGGCCATGGAATCGCGCGCGGCGGGCGATTCTTCGCGCAGGTAGGCCTCGTGCATGGCCTGGATGAAATCGACGGGGTGGTAATAGGAGATGAACTGCAGGGCGTCGGCGACGCTCTGGATAAGGTCATCCTGCTTGATCACGGTCATGGGCGTTCTCCTCTATCAGGCGGGAACATTATATAGGGCGGCTCGCGCGGCTGCGTCGGGCAATCGCGCAAACGGCCTTTGGCTCGGCTACCGCTCAGGCGCTGCGGCAGGAAAAGGCGCGGCAGTATACCCCTTGGCCCTCAGCGCGACACCCTGTCGCAGGATAAACGTTGGTCTAAGGCGGGCAGGGCGCGCCGAACGGTGGTGTCCGGGGGTGCTTGATCCCTCGAAACTGCCAGAGCAGGGTCATCGAGGGTAGTAGTAACGCCAGGCCGCCAGCTCGAATCTCTCTCCGGCACCGCCGTGGGCCTTGCGCCACAATCGTTTGAGATAAGGGACTTTCTGCGTAGGCAGGCTGGTGTTGAGGCCCCAGCGGGCCTGGTGGTGAATCATTTTCGCCGTACGACTTGGATGGCCGAGGTAGATGGTTTTGTCATAGCCGATCACGGGCCTGCGCAGCACATTGGCCACTTGCTGGGCAGCACCGCTGGACCCGCCCTCGCAGGCGAGGAGCACCAGAGGACTGTGCCTGGAGTACCCGCCGAGGCGAGGCGCGATTTCTTTCCTGGCGACGTTCGCAGCCGGTTCAAAGACGCCTTTGGCGTTGAGTAGAAAGCCCTCAGAGGTTCCGTGTGTTTCGAATCCCTTGAGGCTGTTACTTCCCCAAAGTGTTTCGTGAAAAGCCACATCATGGTTTTTGAAGGACTCCTCGAACAGGATATCGGCGTGAGCTGACCGGCGTAGAGCGGGAGAGGGTGGGCCCGGTTTGCGACCGGCAAGCCGGGCTACGGTTGTCGACTGCCCGCTCAATACGGCCGCCGCCAAACCCGTGCCCAGTGAAACCCAGCCCAAGATGCTGGCAGCGTTGCGATCGCCACCCCCGAATTCCATGGCAAGTGCGGCCACCCCAGTGCTCAATGACACCAGATCCAGCGTGGCCGCGGTGATGATCATCGCAGCACTGGGAGTCAGTGCCGCCCAACCGGCAGTGGCCATTGATGCTGCTACCGTCGCGGCTGCGCCAAAACTGGCGATCGCCGCCACCACACTGATCGCCAGACCCAGACCTGCCAGCGTGTAGGTCACCCAGCTGTGTCCGTCGGGGTCGATACGGTTGACCGGATCGCCTGCACAATAGGCATAGGGGTTGATGCCGCCTGCGCCGAACGGGCTTTGGCTGTCCGGGCTCAGGAAGCACATCAGCACCGGATCGTAGGGGCGGTAATCGCCCAGAATTTGCCAGCCTGTCAGTGGCTCACGCCGTTGTCCGGCGAATCCGAAGTCTGTGCTGCCGGGGGCATCCGGTTCAGCGCCATGGCTGGTATATCGGCGTGTGCGCACCAGAACATCGGCTTCAAGCCGCACACTGCCCTGGGCGTCGCAGCCCAGCAGGGTGGTCTGACGAATGCCGGCCGCCACCTTGCTGATCGCGAACAGGCCCTGTTCACCTGAGTGAAACTGTACGCTGTCGTCGCCCGTCAGCTCATGGGTCAGCTCATCGCCGCTGAAAAAACTGCGACTGAGGGTGCCATCGACAATGCGATCCGCGAGCCGGCCATGGGCGGTGTATCGGTACTGGCAAAGTTGATTGTCGTGGCGAACCTCTGTCAGCCGATCCTGGGCATTCCAGACCATGCGCCGGCCCAGGCTGTCACCGATGACGCGGCCACGGGCGTCATACTCGAGACTCACCACTGGCGGCCACGAGGCATGGGTATGGGTGACCTGCACCAGTTGCACCGGGTTGCCCGGGGCATAACTGAACAGTGCTTCGTCCGTGCTTGCATCGGCATACAGCGTGACGACTTTTTCATGGCCATTGAGTGCATTGAAGGTGAAAGACTGGCGCAGGATGCGGTTGCCGAACGGGTCTTGCGGGGCGCAGGACTCGTCGGCGGCATAGTTGATCAGGCGACCTCGAAAGTCATAGTCGAAGGTTTCCGTGCCACCTTGGCCGTCTTCGGCCCAACTGCGTGAAGTGATCTTGTCGAACGCCGAATAGCCAAGGGTCTGCACGACGATTCGGGTAACCGTTTGACCTGTCGCGTCCCGGCTCGTGCAGGTGAAGGTACGTGTGGATTCTCGGCCCACGCTGTCGTAGGTCAGCGTGGTGATGAGCGTGCGCTCGTTGTCTGGGTCGTCCACGGCGATGCGGACCGGGCGCGACAGGGCATCGTACCCATAGCTCGTGGTGAGTTTGCCTTCCTCGGTTTGCGTCACCCGACCCTGCGCATCGAAACTGCGCCGATGGCGGACCCCTTGCGAGTCATCGAACCCCTGCAGCAATCCGTTCAGCGAATAGTGCCATTGCGTGTCGTGGCGGGTCTGGTCGACGCTCCAGCTGTCCTGGCTCGGCTGGCCCGCAGTGCTGAAACCAAATGCCTCGGTCCCAAGCGCCCCGCTGGCCGAGGCGGGCATGCCCAGCCTGTGATAGCTGATCTGCTGAGGCACTTCCCCTTCTGCTGTGACACTGAGCAACCGGTTGTTCAATTGCGGCTCATAGGTGAAGGCGACCCGTTTGCCGTCCGCCATTGTGTTGGCCGTGGGCGGCAGTTGCCCGTCGGTGTATTCAAAGTGGGTGGTGTAGCCTGCGGCTTGCACCGACCGTTGACGGCCCAGTCCGTCGAACGTCTGACGACCCAGGATGATGGGTGTATTCATGATTCCGATCCTTGGAAGTGGTGTTCAGGGTTTGAACAAGGGCATGGCCTGTGTCGGCCACCTCATGCAGGTAGCACCCTGCCGTCGGGGTGATAGATATTCGAGCGTGCCTCACGAAAGGTGGTTTTCCAGGCCTTGACCGGGTTGCCGCTGGTGCGCAGGCGCTCAAGGTAAGGGATGGCCTCCAGCGGCGTATTGGAAGCGTTGCGTGCGCCCTGGAGGCTGGCGAAGCCCTTCACGTAGACCTTGTTGGTGAAGCCCTGCACGGGACGACCCAATTCCCGAGCGATTTCCAGCGCTGCACCGTTTTTGCCTCCCCAGCAGGACAGGAGCACAAAGGTGTCGTCAGCGGCGGCTCCCAGGGACTGGAGCCTGGGTGCGATTAGGTCCCTGGCGATGTCGGCTGCGCGCATGACGTTGCTATTAGCGCCCATGAGCAAGGCGCGGGCAGGATCACCGTGGGTCAGCAGCGCTGCCCGGTTGGTGCCGTGATAGGTTTCGATGAAGCCGACGTCCACGGCTCTGGACGTGTGTTGGGCGAGCACTTCGCCGTTGCCCAGACGCCCTGGTTTTGGCGGCGTCCAACCCTGTTTGAGGTCTAGGGATCTTTGGCGCATGCCTGCCCGTCTCAGCGCTCCCAGCTTCAGGGTCGCTCCGGCACCTGCAAGACCTGTGGCCAGAGAGATGCCGCCGAGAATTTCGGACGCGGTGCCACTTTGCCCTGTGGCCTGAAGCACTGTGCTCGCAACGCCCGTGGCGAGGGAGACAATATCCAGCGTTGCAGCCACCAGCGCTGTGATTTGCGCGGTGGTCAGCGTGGTCAGCCCGGAGCCTAGCAAGGCACCGGCGGCGGGCAGGGCCGCCTGCAAACCGGGAATCAATGCCAGCACACTGAGCGCGATACCGACACCGGCCAGGGCGTGGTTCACCCAGCTGTGGCCGTCGGGATCGACGCGGTTGACCGGATCTCCCGCGCACCATGCATAGGGGTTGATCCCGCCGCGGCCGAACGGGCTCTCGGTGTCCGGGGCCAGAAAGCACATCAGGAGCGGATCGTAAGGGCGATTGCCGCCGGGCATATAAACGCCGGACAGGGGTTCGCGCTGCTCCCCGGCGTAGCCAAATGCCAGGTTTCCAGCCCGCGAATTATCGCTCCCGTGGGCAGTGTAATGGCGTGCGCGGGTCGTGTTGCCCGCTTCTACGCGTACGCTACCCTGTGCATCAGTGCCCACCAGGATCGTCTGGCGAATGCCGTCGGTCACCTTGCTGACGGCGAACAGAGCACCCATATCGCCGATCAGCTGGACGCTGTCGTTCCCGGTCAGGGTGTGGGTGAGTTGATCGGCACTGAAGAAATCACGGGTCAACGTTTGGTTGACCAGCCGGTCGGTGAGCTGCCCGCTGGGGTTATAACGGTAGGTAACGGTGCCTGCTGGACAGCGAATGTCGGTCAGCCGACCCTGGGTGTTCCAGCTCAGGTGCCGGCCCAGGCTGTCTGCGATCACGCGGCCGCAGGCGTCGTAGGTCAGTGAGATCTGCGCAGGCCAGGAAGGGTGGGTGTGCGTGATCCGGATGAGCCGGGTGGAGTCACTGCTGGCATAGTGAAACCCGGCTTCGTCGTGCGTCCCGTCGGCATAGACGCTGACCACGCGTTCGTGGCCGTTCAAGCCATTGAAGGTGAATGTCTGCTCGATGATCCGGTTGCCAAACGGATCCTCCACGGCTGCCTGGGCATTGGCGGTGAACCGTATCAGTCGGTCGCGTACATCGTATTCGAAGCGTTCTTCCCTCTGGTGCGGGCCGTCGGTGCAGATTCTGGAAGTGATCTGGTCCAGCGCCGAGTACCCCAGCGTCTGGATGATTGTCCTGACGCTCGCCCCGGCGCTCTGCACGATGCTAAACGTGCGTGTCTGCTCGCGCCCCAGTGTGTCGTAGGTGAATGAGGTGGTCAGTGAGCGTCCCGTATCCGGATCGGTCACGTTGACGTGAAGCGGGCGTGACAGTGCGTCGTACTGGTAGGTGGTCTGGATGGCGCCCACCCAGGTTTTTGCGACACGCCCCAGTGAATCCAGCTCGCGCCGATGGCGCACGCCCTGGGCATCGTCGAAACCCTGCAGCAGGCCGCCAAATGAATATCGCCAGGCCGTCGTGTGGGTTGCCCCGTCGATGATCCAGCTGTCCGTGGCCGGTACGCCGGTCGCGGTGAATTCGAAGGCTTGAGTGCCGAGGCTGCCTTCGATGAGCGTGGGCAGGCCGAGCTTCGGATGGCGAGTGATCCGGGTGTCCGTTTCTCCGTCGGCCTCGACGCCGAGCAATGGATTATTCAGGGCTTGCTCATACTTGAAGGACACTGTCTTTCCATCGGCCAGGGTATTGGACGAAGGCGGTAATTGCCCCTTGGTGTAATGAAGCAGGGCTGTGTTCGCGCCCACCTGGACGCTCAACTGGCGCCCAAGGCCGTCGAAGGTTTGTCTACCGATGATCGTTGTTGCGTTCATGTCTTCGATCCTTGAAGAGATTTCAGATCCCCAGGAAGCCGCCGTCGGGCACAGGCTTCCCGTTGATCGCTTTGGTTATTGGGGAGCACCATCAGGGGCTGGGGGTGTGACGGCGATGGTTTGCGGGTGGTTGTCATCGCTGTGCGGGGCGTACGTCCAGTTCACCACCGTGGCGTCGGCCAGCCGTTGTTCGATGAACCGACCGTACACATCCAGCTTCATGGTGCTCACGCGATCTGGCAGACCGGGCGCCGTGACTGTTGTCCGGGTGACACGATCCAGTCCGTCGCGCAGCCATGCGCTGGTGCGAACCAGCGTGCCATGGGTGTCATACAGCTCGGCCTGGATGGCGCTGCCTGCCGCGTTGTGCCGGGTCAGCGTGTGGGGGCCTTTCACCGTCCCGTTTTGCTGCCATGTCTTGAGTACGTGCTTCACCGGATCGTGCTGGCTGTGACTTTCCACCCCGTTGGGGGCGATGCTTTGGCTCACTTGCCCCCAGTCATCGTAGCGAGTGTCGGTGGTCAGCTTGAGAGCCGTGACCATTGCCGGATCGTCAGGGTCGCGCAGCCAGTCCCACTGGGTCTCACTGATCGTTCTGCCTTCGGCATCGAACCGGGTACGGGCGATCTCACGGAACGTCCCCACCGCGTGATCGAGGTCTTCCAGTTCGACCCGCACCGTTCGTCCCTCGCCATCGAGCCATTGGCGGTGGTGCTGACCGGTGGCAAGCACGTGCTCGATCATCACCGGGTTTTCGCCCATGGGCACTTGTTTGAGTGCGACCTTGTCCCTCACGTGATAGGTGGTGGTGCGACGGGTTTCATAGGGGCTGGCATCGGCGTTGACCACCAGGGTCACCCGGCCGAGGCTGTCGTACTCGTAGCGGGAGGCGGCGCCGGCCTCATTGGTTTCCCGAACGACCTGGCCGGTGGCCAGCGAGCGCGTGCTGCTTTGAGTCGAACGCACCTGATCGGTGTTCTCGAAGCCTACGGTGGTTGTACGGGTCGTCACTTCGCTGTCAGTCAGCTCATAGTCGTAGCGGGTGGTGGTCGCCTTGCCGTTGAGTGTGGTGACCTTGCTGGCGATGCGGGCGTAATGCGGGCCTTTCTCGGCGATGTAGGTCTGGGCGGTGGACTCGATCATCAGGGAGTGGGTGTCATCCAGGGCGGTTTCGCTGTCCACCACCACAATTGGGCGCCCGTCGTCGATGAGCGAATCCAGCGCCTTGTAGGTATAGGTGGTGGACGTCTGGGATGCCCCGCCGTAGGTACCGTCTGCCAGGCGCAGCGGCTTGATGGTTTTCTTCTTCAGGAACCTGACGATGCCCAACGGGCTGGCCGGGCAACCCCTCGCATCCTCATCACCTTCGGCAGGGTAATACTCGCTGTGCTCTTCGACTCCGTTGGGTGTGCGTGTGAACAGGACGTTGCCGAACCTGTCGTAGCGGTACTCGGTGTCCTCGCTGCGTTTGAGATTCGCGGCGCTGTGATCGATGAAGGTCACGGTTTGCTTGTGGGGCAGCTGGCACCACGCCGGTTGATCGCTCCAGCGAGTGTCCGGGGCAACGCCATAGGTGGTGTCCTGTCGGATCTCGCAGTGGCCACGCCGGCTGGTTTCTCGGGTGAGCAGATGAAAGCGGTTCCAGGTGCGCGTGACGGTGGACAGGGGCTTGCGTGTTGAGTCGGTCTGGGTTTCGACCACGCTGTAGCTGTAGTCCTGTTCCACCTGATAGAGATTGTCGCGGCCTTTTTGCCAGTCGAACGCCTGCGCGCTGCCATAGCCCAGGAAGTTGTGCGCACCGATCCATTCGTAGGTGCGGTGCAACTTTGTATGATCTGCGCCCGAGGAGTGCGTCCACCTTAGAACCCTGGGAAGAACCTTGAACGGCGCCCCGTCCGGGAGCTGATGGCCGTCCTCGCCTTTGGCCCAGGTGACGGTATCCGATGCCCCCAGCGGGGTGATGAATTCTGTGGGCAGAAGCAGGTGAGTGTGTTCATCAAGGGGGTGGTGGTCGTAGGTGATGGTGCAGGGCGTCTTGATGCCGGGCAGGTGAACGGCGACCAGCTTGTCGTTGGTCGTGCGCATCCTCAACGCCTGTGCATCGCGCCCTGGCACGGAAAACTCTATCTCCCCCTCGTCGTAGGTGACCCGCAGCAGCACCCGGGTTTCGTCACGGATTGTCTTGAGTCTGAAGCCTCCCCGGAAGGGCGACCAGCGCACATGAATTCGACGAGCCTCCGGGCTGCGAATCTCGGTAACCAAGAACCGGGTGCTGTCTTCCTGTCGGGTGAGCAGTTCGCTCTGGCCGTTTTTATACTCTACGAGGAAGGTGTCGTTGCTGAGGCGGGTGACCACCATTGACTTGAGCTTGGCGTCCAGCAGCTTCAGCTCGCTGCCTGGAATTGCGGCCGGGCTGTCGGCATCGACCGCAAAACGCTCCCCTGACGACAGATGTAACGCGGGCGCATCCTGATTCAGGTCCAGTTCGGTCAGGTCAACCGACCAGCCCAATCCGAAGCCTTTGTCCTGAGTGGACCCCATGACGTTGAACGCCAGGGTTGGGGACAGGCTCGGGCCGCACATGTTGTTTGCGGGGATGAGAGGGAGCTGGAAAGCGAGGGTGAATTGACCGGTACGGGCATCGACCCCGGTCTTTATGAAATCCGAGAAGTTCGTGGCTTGCGTGTGAACAGCTGAAATGGACATGATTGAATTCCGCGATGACGTTGATCGTTATCGGACGGGCACCCCGTTATGCTTGACGACTGACAAGGCGTACCCGAAGAGAAAAGTGAATGCAGCGTTAGTAGTGCATTTTGAAATCTATAAGGTCGCCTGCACCTTGCGGCTTCATTTTGATCAGGTGTTCATTACCGTATTGGTCAAACACGGCGAAAACACTTGGGGCTGGAGGCCCCGCTTCCGGCTTGGGATCGACGCCCCGCAGTTGAAGTCTCAAGAAGTTCATCGAGCCGGCACGAGTGTTGATTGGAGTTCTGATGTTGCGGTAGATAAATTCCCGAATGGGGCTGCGAGGATCGATGACGTAATTGACGTTCAGCTCTACTAAAGGCGATATATAGTTAAGGCTCCAATTAACCTCACCATCATCCCTGTCGCCCACGAAGTAGACCGCGAGTCCTTGGGAAAACGCCGCATTGGAATCGACGATTCTGTACGCAGGGTTCTTGAATTCCAGATAATAGAGATCAATCTGGACTGCTGTTTCCACGGGCCAGAATTTTTGATCGAACTCTATGACGTCTTTCACCGTGGCTTTGCGAACGTCGATTCGCTCAAGCTTGAAGTCTGAACGCTGAACGTGCGGCCTGGAAATCGTCTCCACGTCCACCGATGAGTTGAAGACGCTGGTGTGACTGACATAGTGGTTGTCTTCGTCCCGGGTAACGGCTGCGTACAGAGTCTTTATCGAACCTCCGGACGCAGTCGAGGAAACGTAGAACCTTCTGTGGTAGGCATTGGATTCCAGCAGCCGCACAGGGCCTGAGCCTGTGTCCGCATAATATTCGAACCGTTTGTCCCGCTCGCGGGAAGCCCGGTATTCACCGGACAACTCTTGATACTGTCCATCGTCATCAAGGGTGACCAGCCGGACGCTCTCGAGTTGCTCTTTGGTAATGGTTTTGCCCTTGCGGGCTGTCAAACCAACCGAGACTTCCAGTTGGTGATTTCCATTGTTGAATATTCGTTTCGAATTAGAGGTGATGTTGATGTTCAAGCGGCTCAGCCAGTCGGCTTCGTTGATCGGTTTCATTCTGTAACCATCCATGGTTATTGAAGGAATAAAGCGTCAGTCATGCATCTTGAAGTTGATGAGGTTGCCGTCGCGTTCCTGCGTCATTTCAATCAGATATTGATTTCCGTACTGGTCGAGCACAGCAAAAACGTCGGGTGCCCGGTATGTTTCGTCCAGGACGGCACCTGCGCCCCGCAGCTTGAGCCGTACGAGATTCAGCGCACCGCCGCGGGTATTCATCGGCTCGCTGATGTGCCGGTAGTTGAAAGTGTTGTCGGCGGCGCGAGGGTCGATCAGGAAGTGCGCATATCCCCTCCAGATCCGCGGCAAGTGCCACCCAAATTCCTCAGAGAGCTGGGTGTCGTCTTCAAAGTCGGAGTAATAGCAGCCGTACCCGCGAGAGAACTGGACATCGACATCGACAATCCTGAATGCAGGGTTTTTGAACTCCAGAAAATAAACATCCACATCGACAGCAGTCTGGCCTTCGTAGGTAGTGTCGCGGTAGCGGTAGGTATCCGTTACCTGGTCCTCAAGCAGGTCGACAGCCTCCAGCTTGAAGTCCGAACGCTGGCGGCGCAGACGGGTGACCGTCTCGATGGTCACCGATGAGTTGAAGGTGCTGGTGTGGGTGACATAGTGTTCATCCAGCGCCTTGGTGATGGCGGCATAGATGACCTTTTGCGAGCCACCGGAGGCGGTAGAGGACACATAGAATCGCTTGCGCAACGTGGTGGACTCCAACAGTGGAGCCGGGGCAGAGCCGGTATCGGCGTAGTATTCGAATCGTTTGTCTCTATCTTTGAAGTAGCGATATTCGCCTGACAGCTCCTGATAGCTCCCGTCGTCTTCAAGGGTGACGAGCCGAACACTGTTCAGTTGTTCGTCGGTAATGACCTGGCCATTGCGGGGCGTCAGCCCCACTGAGATTTCGAGCTCCTGGTTGCCATTGTTGAATATCCGGTTCGAGTTGGACGAGATGTTGATATTCAGGCGGCTCAGCCAGTCGGCTTCGTTGATCGGTTTCATCCAGTGGACCTTCCGTGGTTGTAGAGGAGGCTCCAGCGTAGAGAGAGGCCTTGCGCAAGGTGATATATATATTTATCGCGTCCCTAGGGATTGTTGTGCGAATGTTTCCGAGGCGTGGAATCCTCGCGCAGACGCACGGCGGACCGATACCTGCGCATTCGGCCAGTTGGCTCGTATCGGGCACGTTGGCGAAACGCCACGTTTCCTCTACATTGACGACTTCCCGGATGATCGATGTACCCGGCCTGCGATGCGACACATGTCCATCTCGCCACACAGGACGACCCCCAAATCCATGACCAGTCAACCTCCCGTAGCGGGATCGATTCAGCGCCTGCTGTTCAAGCGATTCGCGCTGGCGGCCTGCACCTACGTACTGCTGACCGCGCTTGTCTGGGTGGCGTTCTGTGCTGGCTATTACCACGCGACGTTCTTCGGGGTATGGCTGGCCAGCGTGCTGGTACTGTTGTCCCAGGGTATCCTGAGCCTGGTGTTCTTCGGGGGCCACAACCAGCGTTTCAAGGACCCCAGCCTGACCGAGTTTCAAGTGTTGATGGGGCTTGGCTGGCAGACGTTCCTGCTGGCCCATCTGGATTCCGCGCGGGGCACCTTTCTGGTGCTCTATGTATTGGTATTGTTATTCGGCCTGTTTCATCTGCCCCCGAAAGTATTTACCCGCTGTGCCGTGCTTGCCCTGTCGGGGTTCACCGGATTGAACCTGTGGGACGCATTCAATGCCCAGCTCGATGATCCGGGACTTGCGGCGCTCCAGACCTGCGCCCTGTTCATCGTTCTGGCGTGGCTGTGTGCGTATGCGCGATTCGTCCAGACGTCTCGTCAGCGCATGCATCAGCGACGGATCACGCTGCAGGCGCATCAGGAAACCTTGCGCGGCATGATGTTCCAGCTCGAAGAACTGGCCTCGACCGATGAGTTGACCAACCTCTACAATCGCCGGCATTTCCTGCGCCTGGCCACCCGTGAGCTGGAGACCAGGGAGGGCAATTACACACAGGGCCTGGCGCTGATCGACCTGGACCATTTCAAGCGGGTCAACGATCAACTCGGGCATTCGGCGGGCGATCGAGTGTTGCAGGTGTTTGCCACGACAGCCAGCCAGTGCCTGCGCTCCGATGACATTCTGGCCCGCTACGGGGGGGAGGAGTTCGTGTTGCTGATTCCCCGCGCCACCCGGGCTCAACTGGTCGACTGCTGCGAGCGGGTGCGCGTGGCATTTGAACAGGTGTCCATTCCCGGTCTGCCGGGCCTTGAGCTGAGCCTGTCGATCGGGATGACACTCATCGAACCAGGAGATGACCTGGACCGTGCCCTGCAGCGCGCCGACCAGTCGCTCTACCGCGCCAAACACCTAGGCCGCAACCGCTGCCATGGCGCCTGGGATTACGTCGATGCCTGAATTGCGTGCCGGTGATCGGCAGTGGAGCGTTGCGTCGGGCGCCAGCCTGCTCGATGCCCTCAATGATGCCGGACTTTCGGTGCCTTACAGCTGTCGCGCGGGCAGTTGCCATGCCTGCCTTGTGCGTTGCATCAGTGGCGAGCCGCTGGATGCCCGCCCCGAGGCGCTGGATGCCGCCAAGCGTGAGCAGGGCTGGCGGTTGTCATGCCAGTGTCGGGTAGTGGGTGACCTGGCCGTGGAAATTTTCGATCCGCTGCGTGACGGTATGCCCGCGCTCGTTGCAAGTTGTGACTGGCTGAGTCCGCACGTACTGAGGCTGCGCCTGACACCCGAGCGTGCGCTGCGTTATCGCGCTGGTCAGCATCTGGTGCTCTGGACGGCCAATGGCATTGCCCGCCCTTACTCGCTCGCCAGCTTGCCGGGCGAGGACGACTTTCTTGAGTTTCATCTTGATTGCCGCCATCCCGGAGCGTTCACCGACGTGGCGCGTACGCTCAAGCCTGGCGATCCGATCCGCCTGGGCGAGCTGCGCGGCGGTGCCTTGCAATACGACCCGGATTGGCAAACGCGTCCCCTGTGGCTTCTGGCGGCAGGCACCGGGCTTGGTCCACTGTGGAGCGTGCTGCGCGAAGCATTGCGTCAAGAGCATCAAGGCCCGATCCGGGTGCTGCATGTGGCCCACGAGCATTATCTGGCGAGCGAACTTCAGCGCCTGGGTAATGAGCATGCACAGGTGCAGGTCGAGTTGGTCGATCCGGATGCATTTCAAGCTGCGCTGGCCGGGCTGCGCGTCACGTCCCGGCAAACCATGGCGTTGGTCTGCGGCTCGCCTCTGAGCGTCGAGGCCTTCTCGAAACGCCTGTTCATCGCCGGATTGCCGCGAGGGCAATCACTGGCCGATGTGTTTCTGGAAAAAGTCTGAGCCCCCTCACTGTCATTTCTGACAGTAGAACTCCCCCGGTCAAAGGTGTATGAAATCAGCTCGATTCTTGATCGGATGAATGTAGCTGCGTCCGATACTTGACCAGGGAGGTCAACATGCTGTCTTCGATTTCGTCTCTGCACACCGGCACGCCGCGGTTATCGGTTCTAGATGCGCGCGGGCTCACCGTCAGGACGGTTGAATTCCATCGAGCCACCTCCGACGTTGCCCCACAGGGGCGGCCAACCCGCTATCGATTCGACGCATCTGGCCGTCACGTTGCCAGTCAGGACCCGCGGTTGGGGCAGGCGTTGAACAGTGTCGAGAACCGTGTCGATGACTTCAGCCTTTGCGGCGCGGCCTTGGGCTCGTACAGCGTCGACTCGGGTTGGGAGGCCACCCTCTTGGGGGAGGCTGGTGAGTCGAGCATTCATTGGGATGGCAAGGGGCAGGTGCGTCATACCAGCTTCGATGAGTTGCTCAGACCTGCGGCTGTTAGTGAACGGTCATCCGAAGGGGCTTGGCGAGTCGTTGAGCGTTTGACCTATGGCGGCGCAGGTGAACATGAACGCAACGGCTGTGGGAGGCTGGCTCGGCATGACGACACGGCAGGCAGCCTGTTGCTATCGGAATATGGTCTGAGTGGAAAGCCCAGAGTGGAGCAATGGCGTTTTTTGACGGATCTGGATGACCCGGACTGGCCGCTCGACACGGCCTCCCGCGAAGGGCTTCTTGAACCAGCAGCTGCAATCACCTGCAGGCGCCACAACGCTCTGGGGGAGCCGCTGCAACTGACGGATGCCAGGCAGAACATTCAACGGTTTGCCCATGGGGTCGATGGCCATGTGCGCGAGGCCTGGCTGCAGGTGCAGGAAGGCGAACCTCGATCTGTCGTGAGTCAGATCCTCATCAATGCGCTGGGTCAGCTAGAGCGCGAAACCGCCGGTAACGGGGTCGTGACTTCTGCGACTTACTGCCCTGGGGACGGTCGTTTGTTGCGTCTTGAATCGACGCTGCCTGGCAAGCCCGCGATTCAGGATCTGAGCTATCACTACGACCCGCTCGGTAACGTGACGGCTATCGAGGATCTCGCGCAATCGTCGGTGTTCTTTCGCAATCAGCAGGTGGATCACGTCAATACCTATGTGTATGACTCGCTGTCTCAACTGATCGGAGCCACGGGTTTTGAGTCGGTTCGAGCCGAAGGTTGGCAGCGGCTGACAGAGCCTTACAGGGTGCAGGCGGATCCAGGGCAACTGGCCAATTACCGTGAGCAATACAGCTACGATCTGGCCGGCAATCTGCAGACGTTGACTCACGTAGGCGGCCATTCATTTACGCGGCGCACTGTCACCTCGTTATCGAGCAACCGCAGCTTGCAGGTTCAGGACGACTGGGTGCCAGGTGAGCCGGACATCGCTGAAGGCTTTGATGTCAACGGTAATCAACTTGAGCTGCTTCGCGGACAACGTCTGGAATGGGGGCCACGCAATCAGTTGCGGCAGGTGACGCCGGTGACCAGAGAGTCTGATGCGAACGATTTCGAGCGATATCTCTATAACCGCGCAGGGGAGCGTGTACGCAAAGTGCAGCTGTCACAAGGTGCACGTCATCTACGCACGCGAGAGGTGCGCTATGTGCCGGAGCTGGAACTGCACGTCGATTCGGTGGGCGAAAAAGCGTGGCATCGCGTACACATTCAGGTTGGCCGAACCACCCTGTGCTGGAACCGATGGGAGCAGGGAGCGCCCAATGGCGGTCATGAAAGCACCGCTCGTTATTCGCTGGCCGATCATCTGAACTCTGCGACGCTTGAGATCGATGATGCAGGCGTGTTAATGAGCCAGGAAAGTTACTATCCCTATGGCGCGACGGCGTGGTGGTCTTATGCCGATGCAGCGGGCTGCAGCTTCAAGTCTCGTCGCTTTACAGGCAAGGAACAGGACGCCACCGGGCTTTACTACTATGGCATGCGCTACTACGCGCCGTGGCTGGGACGATGGATCAACCCTGACCCCGGCGGCGATATTGACGGACTGAACCGGTACCGGTTTGTCAGGAATAATCCGGTCACGATGACCGATCCGGATGGGCGAGCGCCGACGGTGACGTTGTTGTATGGGTTCGATCCTGCGCGGGATCTTTATTTGAGCGCAGGGGGCGATGCCGCCTCGCAGAACATCACAACGATTGATCTATTGAATGCCGGCGTAGGTATCACTCCCGACACTCTCAAGGATTACTACAACGACACCATTGAGCCCTTCTTTGAGAGTAGCGGTGAAGAGGACGATATGGACGATGATCGTGAGGTGCCTGATGAGGGCGTCGAGCTATTTCTTGAGAAGGCCGAGTATTACAAGGGGGGTGAAGACGATGCTCGCAAGATGCTGCAAAGCTGGTCCGATTTTCTTTACGCCAATAGTAAAAAATTCAACGTGCAGAATAAGCTTCGGAAGCATATGGCCAATCCGGCGAAGATAGCTGAATTCTGGAAAAAAAATCTTGATGCCTCTCTCTCTGAAAGGGCTTTAAAGCAAGCGACGCAACTATTGCTAAGTGAGCCAGCGAAGCTCTTTGAGGAGGCTGATGCTCAGATGAAAGAGGCGGCGAAAGGGGTCACAAATTGGGTCTTCAGGCAGCTTTCGAAGCTAGGACTGGAATGGGCGCACAGTGATTCTCCTTCAGTGCCTGACGAGGTTCACTTTGCCGATATAGGCTTGAAGAACCCTGCCGACCCGGATAGCGGGTGGGAGGACTTGGGCCCCCAGCACTTCAGGGCGCAGCGCTACAAGACCGTCACTTCAGGCAGCGCGTACGACCCCATTACTTATTCAGAGCGCAGGCACGTGGAGCGCAATAACATGCAGAAGGTGAGGTTCATCAGAACGAATCAACTGAGAAACTAGCCCACAAAAAAGCCCCACCTGCATCACAGGTAGGGCCTTTTGATCGCCGCAGCGTCTTACACGATCGGGTCGCCGACGTGCAGGATCTTCATGCCATTGGTGCCACCGATGGTGTGGTAGCTGTCACCCTTGGTCAGGATGACCCAGTCGCCTTGCTCGACCAGACCGCGCTTGACCAGTTCGTCCACAGCCGACTGGCTGACCTGACCCGCAGGCAGCGAAGCCGGGTCGAACGGAATGGTGTACACGCCACGGAACATGGCGGCGCGCGCCTGGGTTTCGCGATGCGGGGAGAACGCGTAGATCGGCACCGAGGAGCGGATGCGCGACATGATGAGCGGGGTGTAGCCGCTTTCGGTCAGCGCGATGATCGCTTTGACGCCCGGGAAGTGGTTGGCGGTGTACATGGCCGCCAGCGCGATGCTTTCGTCGCAACGGGTGAACGAGTGGCCGATGCGGTGGCTGGAAGTCTTGCCAGTCGGGTGACGTTCGGCACCGACGCAGATGCGCGCCATGGCTTCAACGGCTTCGACAGGGTAGGAACCGGCAGCACTTTCAGCGGACAGCATCACGGCGTCGGTGTAGTCGAGCACGGCGTTGGCCACGTCGGACACTTCGGCGCGGGTCGGCATGGGGCTGGAAATCATCGATTCCATCATCTGCGTGGCCACGATCACCGCTTTGTTGTGGCGACGTGCGTGCAGGATGATTTTCTTCTGGATGCCCACAAGCTCCGCATCGCCGATTTCCACGCCCAGGTCGCCACGGGCAACCATGACCGCGTCACTGGCGCGAATCAGCGCATCGAGGGTTTCGTCGTCGGCAACGGCTTCGGCGCGTTCGATCTTCGCCACGAGCCAGGCAGTACCGCCCGACTCGTCACGCAGCTTGCGGGCGTATTCCATGTCGGCGGCGTCGCGCGGGAAGGAAACGGCCAGGTAGTCCAGATCCATTTCAGCGGCGAGCTTGATGTCTTGCTTGTCTTTTTCAGTCAGGGCCGGTGCAGTCAGGCCGCCACCACGACGGTTGATGCCTTTGTGGTCCGACAGCGGGCCACCGATGGTCACGGTGCAGTGCAGGGCGTCGGCAGTCTGCGTGTCTACGCGCATGACCACTCGTCCGTCGTCGAGCAGCAGTTCGTCGCCTACGCCGCAATCCTTGACCAGATCGGGATAGTCGATACCGACGATTTCCTGGGTGCCTTCGGTCAGAGGATGGCTGGTGGAGAAGGTGAACTTGTCACCGACCTTCAGCTCGATCTTCTTGTTGGCGAATTTGGCGATGCGAATTTTCGGGCCTTGCAGGTCACCCAGCAGCGCAACGAAGCGGCCATTCTTGGCGGCGATGTCGCGGATCAGCTTCGCGCGAGCCTTGTGCTCGTCGGGCGTGCCGTGGGAGAAGTTCAGGCGGGCAACGTCCAGGCCAGCAAGAATCAGCTTCTCGATGACTTCGGGCGAGTTACTCGCTGGGCCAAGTGTGGCTACGATTTTGGTGCGACGAACGGACATGCACAAACTCCTTAAATGAAGCGCAGCGAGAGGCTACTACTGTATTGGCCTGTAGTCATTGTTCCTTTGCACTACCTTGTCGCCCAATCACTGGGCAATAGGCAGATCGGCGGTACCCTTAATCGGTCTGAAGAAATTCTGCGATGCGCCGATACACTACAGAGCACAGGAGACTCTCATGCGAATCGTGATGATATTAGTGGCGCTGCTTGCCTTGGGTGGTTGCACCCGCTGGGCCATGAACAGCCACCTTAATAATGCCAACCGCGCCTACGCCAAGGGCGACTGCGATGCGGTCATGTACAACCTGTCCAAGGTCGACCGCGAGAGCCGTTCGCGTCGGTACGTGCAGCCTGAAGTGTCGATGTTGCGCGGACAGTGCCTGGAACGACAGAAGTTTTATATCGATGCGATACAAACCTACCAGTTCATTTTGACGCAGTACCCCTACAGCGAATACGCCTTCAGGGCCAAGGCGCGTCTGGATACGCTGCACCAACTGGGTTATGACAATCTCGCACCGGCCGCCGTCCCGCGACCTGCTTCACTTTAGTTACACCCATTTGGATAGACGGCGCTTTTTTCGGGTGGATGTTGGCGCAGGTTGAGCTAATCTGAAAAACGGTAGGGACCTAAAGGTTTCATCACAGGAGTGAGGAAGGGCGCGCTCCATTGCCGAAGCAGATGATCGACGGCGGTGTTAATCGCCAAATCGAATAATCGGACGAGTGACTTCGGCATTCGCTGGTGAGTCAGATGACGTCCCTGTTGTAATAAACAGGAAGGTTCGGCTGTGCGTGACCGCCGGACGAATCTCTCAGCATTAGCGCGGCCATGCTCAATGGCTACCCAAGGACGACTGTCCAATGCTCAATGAAAGACGAATCGAACGTCACCAGCTTCCGTATTACCTGCAGGTGTTCAATCGCTACACCGACAAACCGTTGGGCTGCCTGGGCAATGTCTCGGAGCAGGGCCTGATGTTGATCAGCGACCTGCCCATCCTCGTTGCCGCTGACTTTCAGCTACGCCTGAAAGTGCCGGATGAGAAGAACGGGCTGTATCACATCGATATCAACGCCAGTTGTCTGTGGTGCCAGGAAGACGAAACACCGGGTGTTTTCGACTCCGGGTTCAAGCTTCAGGCTGCGCCGCCTGAGTACTATCATCTGATTCAAGCCTTGCAGCGCTATTTCAGTTTTTATCCAATGGAAGCGTCTGCCTGATACCGGTGTTCTATAGAGTGCCGGCTTTTTTCCAGGTCAAGTAACGATTGACCAACTGCGGCCCGAGCTCTCCCGGCCGTACATCCAGTACCGCAATGCCATGAGCACGCAAGCGTTCATGGACGTTTGCGCGTGCGTTGAGAAAGTCGACCGTTCCGCAATAATCCAGCGCTTGCTGCCAGCTCTGCACCGGGGCAAGCAGTTGCTCGTCGAGCACTTCCTCGCGAAGGCTGGCAATCAGTACACGATGATGACGGCTCAAGTGCTTGACCGCTGCGAGCAGTTGATCGTCGTCCTCATCGCGCAGGTTGGTGACCAGCACCACCAGCGCACGCCGTTTCTGCCGGGCGAGCAGTTGCCGGATCGCCGCGTCGTAGTCGGCGGGGTGACGAGTGCTGTCCAGGTCATAGACATGGTTGAGCAGCCGGTTGAGCTGGCTCACGCCTTTGACGGGAGGCAAGTGGCGATTATCAACGGCAGCGAACGTCGAGATGCCCACCGCGTCACCCTGGCGCAGCGCGACGTAGCCCAGCAGCAGGCAGGCATTGAGTGCGTGGTCGAAATGGCTGAGCTCGCCGTCCTGGCTGCGCATCCGGCGCCCGCAATCGAGCAGGAAGACAATCTGCTGATCGCGCTCGTCCTGATATTCACGGGCAATCGGCGTGCGCTGACGGGCGGTGGCTTTCCAGTCGATCTGGCGCAGGCTGTCGCCCTCGCGAAATTCGCGCAGTTGATTGAATTCAAGGCCCAGCCCGCGGCGTTGCCGCTGGCGTACACCGATCTGGCTGAGCCAGTTGTCCACGCCCTGCAACTGCCCGTCATGCAATCGGGTGAAGTCGGGGTAGACCCTTGCCGAGTTCAAGGCGGGCAGGTAGCGCCGCGACAGCCACAGGCGCAGCGGGCTGCGCAGTTGGATCTCGATACGCTCGAAAGTGAACAGCCCCCGGCTGGTGGGGCGCAGACGATAGCTCAGCCGTGCAGTGCGATGAGCGCGCAGCAGGATGTCCTGCGACAGGTGTTGACCTTCGAACCTGTTGCCCGGCCCGACAGGGCCATGGTCAAGGAGGGTCAGCGGCAGGGCACGAGGTGAATCGTGGGCGATCTCGATGCTGACGTCGCTCCAGCGACCCAACGCCAGGCTGCCGGGCAGGTGCCGCTGGACGCGAGGGGAGGGCAGGCGCCACAACCAGAAGGCGTCCAGTGCTGCCAGCGCGGCCATGCCCCATAGCAGCAACCGGAACAGGCCATCGAGCTTCGCCGTTGGCCCGCGTCCCAGCGCCTGCAGGATGCCCAGAAGGATGGCGAACCCGGTCAGCGCAACCAGCCACCAGAGCAGGCGTGGGGAGGGCTTGAGCAGCTGCTTCATTGGCGCGGCGCCGGAACCTGATCGAGCAATTGCTTGAGCACCTGATCCACCGACATCCCCTCGATGTCCAGTTCCGGCGACAGCCTGACCCGGTGCCGCAGCACCGCCAGGGCGCACCCCTTGATATCATCGGGAATCACGAATTCGCCGCCGCGCAGCAATGCTCGCGCCCGCGCACCGCGCACCAGGGCGATGGAGGCCCGCGGCCCCGCTCCCAGAGCAAGACCCGGCCAGGTCCGGGTGGTGCGGGCCAGACGAACAGCGTAGTCCAGGACCTGGTCATCCACCGGCAACTCACTCGCGATGCGTTGTAGCGCCTGCACATCCTTGGCGTGCATCAGGGTGCGCAGTGGCTGCACCTCGAGCATGTCCGAGCGGGTGGAGCGGGTCACCTGGCGGACCATTTCCAGCTCCTGCTCGGCCTGAGGGTAGTCCATGCGCAGCTTGAGCATGAAGCGGTCCAGCTCAGCCTCGGGCAACGGATAAGTACCTTCCTGCTCGATGGGGTTCTGGGTCGCCAGCACCATGAAGGGCTGGGGCACTGGCAGGGCGCGGCCTTCAAGGGTGACCTGCCGTTCCTGCATCGCTTCGAGCAAGGCTGCCTGGGTCTTGGCCGGGGCGCGGTTGATTTCGTCGGCCAGCAACAGATGAGTGAACAGCGGACCCTTGCGCAGCTTGAACTGCTCGCTTTGCATGTCGTATACCGCGTGGCCGGTGACATCGCTGGGCATCAGGTCCGGGGTGAACTGGATACGGGCGAAATCCCCGCCAAAGCAGCGTGCCAGGGCACGAACCAGAAGCGTCTTGCCAAGGCCTGGGACGCCTTCGAGCAGCACGTGGCCACCGCCGATCAAGGCGGTGAGTACGTCATCGATCACCGTGTCCTGGCCGATGACGGCTTTTTGCAACTCATGGCGTACGGCCTGCGCCAGATGGATGGCCCGTTGGCGCTGCTGCGCCGGATTGCTGGGCGGGGCCGGTTGATGTTCGGCGTCCCGTTGCTCGGCGGCGGGCTGCTCGAGGTGTTCGGCGGGGCTCGCTACGCTGCTCGACGGGCTGGTCGGTTGATCGCTCATAAGGCATTCCTGAGGGTTTGCAGGTAGGCAACCTGACGGGTGAATTCGCTGCTGGAAAGGCGCTCTTCAAGGCGCGGGCGCAGTGCGTGGCCGATGCCACTGGTGGGCTGGCGCGTCACGCGCGCCAGCATTTGCCACTGCTCGGTGACCGGCAGTGCGCCGAAGCCTGGGTGGCGCTGCCGGGCACGGCGCAGGATGTCCTGCTGCAAGGCACGCAGTAACGCCTGTTGGCCTCTGCGGCGCAACATGAAATCGGCGCTGGCGCGCAAATGCTCGCCCAACTGGCGACGGGCCAGGGAAGGCTCGGGTTGCAGCGGCCCCTGACGCATTCCGGCATGCCAGAGCCCTGCCCCCAGGCACAGCGCCAGGGCCAGCAGGGCCTGGGGGAAGTACTTCCAGAGCAGGCCGAAAAGATCGTCGTGATCGGTGCGCAGCAACATCGTGACATCGCTGTCCTGGCTCAGGTACCACAGCAGCCAGGCGTTGTCGTACTTGCCGATGGCGCGGGTTTTCCACAGGTCCGCATCTGTCAGCACGGTGATCAGCCCGTCGCCGTAGACCATCTGCAGCATGTGGGTTGCATCTGCGCTGTTGGCCCATGACTGGGCATGATCCTGCGGGTCGTCCAGATGGAAGGCCGGGTCGAAGCTCATGTAAGCCGGATCGCTTTCGTTCTGCACATACAGGCGCGTCAGTTCCGGCCAGGGTGTGGGCGGCGCCTTGACGTCCGGGGTGCTCAAGGGGATCACCGGCTTGAGCTGCTCGCGCTCCCGGCGTTTGTCCTGTTCGCGCAGGTCGCGGGTGAGGAACTGGCGAATCTGCAGTTGATCGAGCAACGGATCGCCGCTGCGCCCCTTTTCTTCGTCCCACAGTTGCTCGGCGACGAAGAGCAGCCGCCCGCCGGCGCGGGTCCAGCTAAGCACGCGCTTGACTTCGGCCGGGGTCATTTTTTCCCTGGTATCGAGCAGCATCAGGGTCTGCGCCTGCTCACCAGTATCGGGGAGCGTGTTCAGCGCCTGGGTGGTCCTGACTGAAATCCCCCGCTGGCGCAGGAAGGTTTCGGCGGCGAGGTAAGGGTTGGCTCGCACCTCCGGAGACGGCCCTTGATCGACCGTTTCCTGATAGTGCTCCAGTTTCTTGAGCCACGGCACGGCAGCGGCGATAACAGACACCACAACCAGCGCTGCGACGAGTATGCCGAGGCGTCTGCTCATGTCGGCGCCCCGGTTCCGAACAACTGCCGCCAGTCATCGCACAGGGCTTTGTGCACCGCAGCAGCCGGAAGCTGGTGCCCGTAGGCGAGGTTCTGCCAGTGCCGGGTGAGCTCCCGGCTGTAGCTGTGAAGCGAGGGCTGGTCCAGTGCGGCGACGCGCTCCAGTACCTGGCCTTCGGTATCGGCGTTTTTCAGCGGCAGCTGGTAGTCCGTCAGCAACCGGTTGAGCAGCCCCCGGTACAACAGGCTCAGGGCCTCGCGCGGTGACTGCTGCCAGAGCCTGTCCGCGGCAGCGGCGATGTCGTCGGGCAGGCTTTCTGCATTCACTTGCAGGCCGAACAGTTGTTGGGGAGCGTTGTGCCGGGTTGTCTTGCTCTTGCGCGGGGCACGGTTGACGAAGGTTGCGAACCAACTGCGGTAGCGCCAGATCACCCAGGCCGTCAGGGTCGCGATGGATGTCCACAGCAGCACTTCGAAAACCGTCGACAGGGTTTTGCCGACGTTGAGTAACTGCACGATTAACTGCGCGAGCCAGTTGGGCGTTTCGCTTGCTTTGGCGCCGTGTTTCTTCTCGGCCAGGCGCCAACCCGAGACAGGCTTGGGATTCTTGAATGGCGGGCTGTCCAGCACCGCCTTGATATCTGCCCGCGAGTCCTGGCTGTTCAGTGATTGACTGAGCAGCCGCGGGGCCGCGGGCCCGGCCACCTGTTCATCGGCCAGTGGTGAGTCCAGCGGTGGCAGGGGGCAGCTGTAGGCTGGCTCATCGAGAGGCTCGTCCGCCATGACTGAATGCGGGGCGAAACCCAATGCCAGAGAACAGCCGATCAACAGCGCGTAGGCGCTGCCAATGATGCGCTGACGCAGGCGACGGAAGGCCAGCTCGATGTCCCAACCCTCAAGCGTGGTACGGCGATTCAGATAAAGGGCAAAGCCACAGGAAACGTAAATGGGGCCCCAGATTATCAGCACCAGGACATAGAACCCGTTGGTCAGGTGTTCCAGCCAGTTCCACCTGCCTTCGATGTCCAGCAGGCTGCGCCATGACCAATCCAGTTCGACCTGCTGGGGAAGCAGCGCATAAAAAAGCACCAGCATGCCGATCCACAGGGACATTTCCAGCGAGCTGCCAATGGACGTCAGGCAGCGGGCGACGCGCAGGTTGCTCTGACCCAGCAGATCTATCCGTTGAGCGCGTGCCAGGCCGTCGAGCCCCTCGAGCTGCTGAACCGGCAGATTGAAGCTGCGGCTCAGGCTAAAACGCCGCCATGTCAGACTGGCGACCAGTTGCGGCTTGAGGGTGCGTGGCCATGCCTTCAACGCATCCTTGAGCGACGGAGGCTCGCCGAACAGCGCCTGGGACAGGATCAGTAGCGGCAGCCGTTCAAAAGCGGGCTTGAGCCACCAGAACAGCAGGATGGCCAAGGTCGGGTAATCCCAGAGGAGGGCAGTCAGCAAGGCGAAGACGGGGACTGTGACAATCGCCCAACTGGTCATCAGCAGGCGTCGATGTTGGCCCGCGAGCACGACACCCAGATCGACTGCCTCCCAGGGGTTGCGTGGGCGAATGGCCACGCAGGACTCAGTCAGGCGCATGGGCGGTGCGTCCGGCAAAAATCAGATAGGCAGCCACCAACGCCCACAATGCCGCGCCGACCAAAAATTTCGTGACGGGGTGCGGCCAGGTCATCGATGACCAGTAGGCCTCGATGAACGCGGCAATCAGCAGGAACAGCATCACGCCGCCGATCAGCCGCACGCTGGTTTTCGCCGCGATTCGCAATGCTTCGCCCCGCCGCAGCGGGCCGGGTGCCAGCAGCGCCCACCCCAGTTTGAGACCGGCCGCGCCCGCCAATACGATGGCGGTCAATTCAAAGGCACCGTGGCCGACCACGAACGGCCAGAAGGTTTCGCCGAAGCCGACATTGGTTAAATGCCCGGCCACTGCACCGATCATCAACCCGTTGAAGAACAGGAAAAACAGGCTGCCAAGACCGAACAGCAAACCGCTGGCAAAGGTCTGAAAGGCGATGCCGATGTTGTGCATGATGTAGTAGCCGAACATCAGCCAGTCGGTGCTGGCCCCTCGCTCCGCTGCCTGGCCCAGACGCCGGGCGGCAGGGTCGTACATGGCTTCCATTTCACTTACCTGAGCCGGGCTGACCACGCTGTAGATCAGGTCGGGGAAGGCGTGGACCAACAGCCCCATGAGAATCAGGCTGCCAAAGAACAGCAGCCCGGCCAGCGTGACCAGGCGCCATTCGGCGCGCACCAGTCGTGGAAAGTCGGCCAGTACGAACCCCAGCAGATGAGCGCCGAACTGGCTGCGGTGCCTGTAGAGCTGTTGATGGCCGCGCATTGCCAATTGCTGCAACGGTTCGACCAGATGCGTGCTGTAGCCACGCTCCTGTGCCAGCGCCAGGTGCAGGCAGATCTGCCGGTATTGTTCAGTGAAGCCGTCCCCGGCCTGACTCCTGCCTCGACTGCGTTCGAGCGCTTCCAGGCGTTCATCGAAGTGCGCCCAGCTGTCCTGGTGGCGCAGTTCAAACTGGCTCTGTTTCATGGCGAACCTGCCAGGCCGCGCGCCACGCCATTCAAGTGTTCGACCGCCTGGGCAGGGGACGTCGGCGAGGGCATCTGCAATGGCACGGTGAGGATCGATGCGATTTCCTGGGCGCGGGCGGGGGAGAGCGCCTGCTGGCGTTCGGCGAACTCCAGCACCGCGCGCTGCTCCTCGAGCGTCAGTACCAGCGGCGCGAGGATCGCAGGTGCCTGGGGCAGGACGGGCCGTTGCGCCGGTGCATCACGGTAGATCACCAGAGTGCCCGCGGCCAGATCGCCCAGGCGCTTGAACCTGGGATGATGCAGGCAGGCGAAGGCACCTACGCCGTAGCCGAAGGGGAGCATGTCGACAAAGCGCAGCAGGTTGCGCAAGAGCGAGGCGGACCAGCCGACAGGCGTGCCGTCGTCGTGTACCACGCGCAAGCCCATGACCTGCTTGCCAGGCGTGCGCCCCTGGTTCAGCACTTCAAACAGCACCATGTAACCCCAATTGACCAGGAACAGCGCCAGCATGAACACCCCGGTACCGAAATCACCCAGGGCGCCGAGTAGCAGGAACAGGCCTGTCAGCACTGCGCCGCGAATCAGGAGGTCGAACGTGAAGGCCAGTGAGCGTGACAGCAGGCCGGCAGGGCGCAGGACCAGGTCGATACCTTCCGGGGTTTCCATGCGGATACGGGTGTCCAGCGGGGCAGGCTGCGCAGCGATCCTTGGCCAAGCTTGCGAGGAGGACATTGTGTGGGAGGGTACGCCTGGAAATAAAGTTTGATGCTAGCCAGCACGGCAGTCCTAAGCAACCGGAGGTTTCATCGGAGTGCTGTGGGAAACGTCTCTAATTGTCAGGGCTGGCTTTTGGGCGGTCAGGAGGCGGGGGTTCATCTGTTAAACTCGGCTGATCTTCTGTTCAGGATCCACCCGTGACTTCCAGCATCTTCTGGTACGACTACGAAACCACAGGGATCAATCCGCGCAATGACCGGCCGCTGCAGATGGCGGGCATCCGCACTGACGATCAGCTCAACGAGATCGGCGAGCCGGTCAATCTCTATTGCCAGCCGAGCGATGACATTCTGCCGCACCCGGCCGCGTGCCTGGTGACCGGCATCACGCCGGCCACGCTTGCCGAGAGAGGGTTGTGCGAAGCCGACTTCATGACCCGCGTGCACGCCGAGCTTTCAAAGCCTGGCACCTGTGGCGCGGGTTACAACACGCTGCGCTTCGATGACGAGATGACGCGATACAGCCTCTATCGCAATTTCTTCGATCCCTACGGTCGAGAGTGGCAGGGCGGCAACAGTCGGTGGGATCTGATCGATGTCGTGCGCACAGCTTATGCCCTGCGCCCTGAAGGCATCGTCTGGCCGCAGGAAGAGGGGCGGGTCACGCTCAAACTCGAACGCCTCACGGCTGCCAATGGCATCGACCATGGCCAGGCCCACGATGCACTCTCCGATGTGCGGGCAACTATTTCGCTGGCCCGGCTGATTCGCGATAAACAACCCAAGCTCTACGACTATCTTTTCCAGTTGCGCAGCAAGCACAAGGTTCAGGACCAGGTACGGCTGCTGCAGCCGTTGGTGCATATATCCGGGCGTTTTTCTGCGGCACGAAGTTATGTGAGCCTTGTACTGCCGCTGGCCTGGCACCCGACCAATCGCAACGCACTGATTGTCTGCGATCTGTTTCATGACCCGCGCCCATTGTTGGACGAAGAGGGAGAGACCCTGCGCCAGCGCTTATATACGCGGCGAGAGGACCTGGGCGAAGGCCAATTGCCGGTTCCGCTCAAGTTACTGCATATAAACAAGTGCCCGGTAGTCGCACCCTTGAGCGTGCTGCGTGAGGAAGATCGCCAGCGCTTACAGTGGGATCTGGATGTCTACAAACAGAGAACCGCGGCACTGAGGGACGGCCAGGCTATCTGGCAGGACAAGTTGAAAAAGGTTTATGCCAGCGAAGAATTCGCTGTCAATGACGACCCCGAACAACAGTTATATGATGGATTTATCAACGACCGGGATCGCAGGCTCTGTGAACAGGTTCGTATTGCCGAGCCTCACCAACTGGGCAACGAAGCCTGGCCGTTCGATGACCCAAGGCTACCCGAACTACTGTTTCGTTACCGGGCCAGAAATTTTGCCGAGACCTTGAGTGTCCAGGAGCAGCAACGCTGGCTGAGCTTTTGCCAGTTGCGCCTGAGCGACCCTCAGGCCGGGGCTCCGAATACACTCAAAGCCTTTACCCGAGCGTTGATAGAGCACTCGCTCAAAGCCACGCCAGAGCAGCTCAAGGTGCTGAGCCAGTGGCAGGACTACGCGTTGCAACTTCAGCAGCGTGTAGGCATGTGAACGGGACAGGATAAACAAGCGGATCAATAAAAAACGCCAGCATGGGCTGGCGTTTTCTCATGTCGCACATCACTGCACAACGGCTAGCACACTGCCTTGGGGATTAGCCCAGCAGGGTTGCCCAGCTTTCAACTTCGTCGCCGCCCCACTTGGCTTTCCACTCTTTCAGCGTTTTGTGGTTGCCACCTTTGGTTTCGATGATTTCGCCGTTGTGCGGGTTCTTGTATTGCTTGACCTTGCGCGCGCGTTTGGTGCCGGTAGTTTTGACGGCTGCGCCGCGAGGTGCCTTCAGTTTGGATTCTGGATCCAGCAGCGCGATGATGTCGCGCAGGGATTTCTGGTATTCGCCCATCAGCGTGCGCAGTTTGCCTTCGAACTCAAGTTCCTTCTGCAGTTTGTCGTCTGCTTGCAGATTTTGCAGGCGGGCTTGCAGTTCTTTGATGGCTTCTTCTGTTGCGCGATATTCGTTAATCAGGGACATGAGGGCTACCTATGTTGTGATGGGCACGGTGTAATGACGCAATAATAGGCAGAGTATTTGTCCAAGTAAACATTTAAGAAAAGTTTTATCTGAAGCATTTTGAAATAGCAGCTCAAAAGGCGTGGTCGATGAAACATGAGTTGTGCAGGCCCCTGCAAAAGTATGCCTCTAATGAGTGCAGTTATCGTGGATGACCCGGGCAGGCGCGGGCCCTCGATACACTGACGCATTACCGTCGATCGGGTCCTCATGGGGGGCTGCGAAATCGTCTTCACCTGAATACTGCACAGTCCTCAGGTAATCGCTAGAATGGCCGCCTTTGCGAAGTTCTGGAGTTTCCCCTCATGCGCACTTTTCGTCTGGTGATTGCTTGCCCGGACCGCGTTGGCATCGTTGCCAAAGTCAGTAATTTTCTGGCGTCGTACAACGGCTGGATTACCGAAGCGAGCCATCACTCTGACAACCTCAGTGGCTGGTTTTTCATGCGTCATGAAATCCGTGCCGATACGCTGCCATTTGATCTGGAAGGATTTCGCGAGGCGTTCGCGCCTATCGCCGAAGAGTTTTCCATGGATTGGCGCATTACTGATTCGGATCAGAAGAAGCGCGTCGTGCTCATGGCCAGTCGCGAATCGCACTGCCTGGCGGATTTGCTTCACCGCTGGCACAGCGATGAACTGGACTGCGAAATCGCCTGCGTGATTTCCAACCATCAGGACCTGCGCAGCATGGTCGAGTGGCACAACATCCCTTACTACCATGTTCCGGTTGATCCGAAGGACAAGGAACCGGCGTTCGCCGAAGTGTCGCGCCTGGTCAAACAGCATGAAGCCGATGTCGTGGTGCTGGCGCGCTACATGCAGATCCTGCCTCCGCAACTGTGCCGTGAATACGCGCATCAGGTGATCAACATTCACCACAGTTTCCTGCCGTCGTTCGTCGGCGCCAAGCCTTACCACCAGGCGTCGTTGCGCGGTGTGAAGCTGATCGGCGCGACGTGCCACTACGTCACCGAAGAACTCGACGCCGGTCCCATCATCGAGCAGGACGTGGTGCGTGTCAGCCATCGCGACAGCATCGAGAACATGGTGCGTTTCGGTCGTGACGTCGAGAAGATGGTCCTGGCTCGCGGGCTGCGCGCGCATCTGGAAGACCGCGTGCTGGTGCATGACAATAAGACCGTAGTCTTTGACTAAGCTTGAACCACACTCTCTGTAGGAGCGCGCTTGCTCGCGATGGCACAGGATCGGTCACTGTCAGTGTGGCTGACCTGCCGCCATCGCGAGCAAGCTCACTCCTACAGGGACGGTTCAGTTTTCAGGAGCTTGTCACCATGACCAATCCCCTCGACAAAGCTACCTCCAAGGCGCCGCCCACCCTCGGCGAGGGTTGCCTGAGCCGCTATGACCCTGACGCCCTGTCGCCTGAAGATGGCACCGATTTTGAAGGTGCGGCGCAGTTGTGGGAGCAGTTGAAGCCTGGCGCCCCGTCCGATGACGAGCCTTCAGGCAGTCTTGATCCGCAGTAGCTTCATCAACAGCGGCCTGCCCACCATCAGCAGGAACACCGGCCCGCCGGCCACCAGATAGAAGTAATAGGTGACGATGCGCCAGATCAGGATCGCAGCTGCCGCCGTCGATTTGCCGACCATGGGCGCCAGCAGCGCGGCCGAGGTGAGCTCTGCCGCACCTGCGCCGCCCGGCGACAGGCTGAACTGACCGGCACTGAGCGACAGCATCTGCACCAGAAACGTCCACGCCCAGTCGATATCCACGCCCAACCCCAACAATGCCAGGTACATCACGCTGTAGCGCAGGCTCCAGTGGATGCACGTGAGGACGAACACCTTGAACAGGATGCGGTGGGGCATCTTCCAGGTTTCCGCCAGGGCGTCGCGAAAGTGCAGCAGTTTGCGCGCCCAGCGAATGCGGGTGGTGTTCTTGCGCTTGAGGGCTTTGAGCAGCTTGCCGTTGAACAGGATGATGCGTCGGTGATAACGGGCGAACCCTGCGCAGGCGCACAGCCCGGCGCCGATCAGCAAGGCACTGGCAATGAGCATCCACTCCAGGTTTTCACTGAGCTTGTGGAACACTGCGTAGATCAGGATGCCGATCAGGGCCAACAGGAAGAACAGCAGGTCATTGAGCTGGTCGGTGGCAAATGCCGCGGTGCTCTTTGCCGGGCCGATGCCGCAACGTGACAGCAGCGCCACCAGCGTCAGCGGTGCGCCGCTGCCGCCAGGCGTTGCGCAGTAGGCAAACTCGGTGGCCATGACCACTGCAAGGCTCTTGCGCATGCCGATGCCCTGGGCACTGTCTCCCAGCAGCAGACGCAGGCGCATGGTGTTCATGCACCAGCCCACCAGCACCATGGCGAACATCCCCAGCAACAGGAGCAGCGGAAAGTTGCGCAGGCGCTGAAACATGTCGAGGCCGCCCATGAAGAAGGGGATCGACAGGGCCAGGATGAGAATGACGGCCAGCCACACAAGTCGCTTCACGCGGCGGGCCTGAGGCGATGGGTCAAAGGGGCGGGCCTGATGGACCGCTCAGGGGTATGCACGATGGGCACCTTTTAGTTTTGCGTCCTGTGTTGACCGTCCGCAGGGATCGATGTTCGGTCCGTCCCGCTGGGCCGCGCGGCATTGTAGTGGTCATTTCGCCGGTTGAACTAGAGTGAAGAAACCGTCGCCGGCTGTCGAGGTCCGCCGCCGACGGTGATGTTTTTCTACAGACACGACCCGTGGGTGACGACATGCAGGATTCTCTACAGATACTCATTGGCGCGAGCCTCGACGGTCAGCCGGTCGGGCAGGCCATGCGCCTGGCCAACCGCCACGGGCTGGTGGCGGGCGCGACGGGGACCGGGAAAACCGTAACCCTGCAGCGTCTGGCAGAGGTATTCAGCGATGCCGGTGTCGCGGTGTTCGCCGCTGACATCAAAGGCGACCTCTGCGGGCTGGGTGCGGCGGGCAATCCGCAGGGCAAGATCGCCGAGCGGATCGCCGGGATGCCGTGGCTCAATCACAAGCCCCAGGCGTACCCTGTAACGTTGTGGGATGTGCATGGCCAGTCCGGTCATCCGTTGCGCACGACGCTGTCGGAAATGGGTCCGTTGCTGCTGGGGTCGCTGCTCGAACTGACCGACAGCCAGCAGTCGGCGTTGTACGCGGCGTTCAAGGTCGCAGACCGCGAAGGGTTGCTGTTGCTAGACATCAAGGACCTCAAGGCGCTGCTCAGCTATCTGCGCGACAACCCGCAGGTGTTGGGTGAAGACAGCGCCTTGATGACCACCGGCTCCAGCCAGGCGCTATTGCGCAGGCTTGCAGTGCTGGAGCAGCAGGGCGCTGAAGCCTTGTTTGGCGAGCCGGCGTTGCAACTCGAAGACATCCTGCAACCGGCCAGCGATGGGCGAGGGCGCATTCATCTGCTCGACGCCAGTCGTCTGGTGCATGAGGCACCCAAGGTATACGCGACCTTTCTGTTGTGGCTGCTGGCCGAGTTGTTCGAGCAGCTGCCCGAGCGCGGGGATGCCGATAAGCCGCTGCTGGCGTTGTTCTTCGATGAGGCACACCTGCTGTTTGCCGACACGCCCAAGGCCTTGCAGGATCGCCTTGAACAAGTGGTTCGGTTGATTCGCTCCAAAGGCGTGGGCGTGTATTTCGTCACCCAGTCGCCCGGGGACCTGCCGGACAACATCCTGGCGCAACTGGGTTTGCGGGTTCAGCACGGGCTGCGCGCCTTTACCAGCAAAGAGCAAAAATCCTTGAAGGCCGTAGCGGATGGCTTTCGCCCCAATCCTGAATTCGACGCGCTGGCGGTGCTCACCGAGCTGGGTATCGGCGAGGCGCTGGTGGGGACGTTGCAGGAAAAAGGCACCCCGGAGATGGTCAGGCGGGTGCTGGTGGCGCCGCCGCAGTCGCGCATCGGGCCGTTGAGCGAGGCCGAGCGTGCTGCGTTGATTGCTCAGTCAGCACTGGCTGGCCATTACGACAAGCCAATCGACCGTGAATCGGCCTATGAAATGCTGCTGGCGCGCAAGGTGCCAGACGCGCAAGCGGCACCAGCTGCCGAAGAAAAGTCTGAAGGCGGGTTTGCCGATATGGCGGGAGGGTTTCTCGGTGGATTGGCGGGGCAAGCGGTCAAGAGCGCCATGCGCCAGGCAGCCAGTCAGATCGGCCGGGAATTGGTGCGGGGTTTGATGGGGTCGTTGTTGGGCGGGAGCAAGAAGCGGCGCTAAAGCTCGTAGTAGCACGGCTTGCCGGCGGGGGCGATCTCAAGGACGCCGCCGCTGGCAAGCCGTGCTGCTACGTATACATCAGGCCAACGCTTTGGACGCCAGCCAGAACAGGCCAGCCGACAACGCGACGGTGGCCGGCAGCGTCAACACCCAGGCCAGCAGGATGTTGCGCACGGTGCCGCCTTGCAGGCCGCTCTTGTTGGCGACCATGGTCCCGGCCACACCAGAAGACAGGATGTGGGTGGTCGAGACAGGCAGCGCAAACACGTTGGCCAGGGCGATGGCGCTGGCGGTGGTGATCTGCGCCGACATGCCCTGGGCGTAAGTCATGCCCTGCTTGCCGATCTTTTCGCCGATGGTCAGTACCACGCGCTTCCAGCCGACCATGGTGCCAATACCCAGCGCCAGTGCCACGGCCAGGATCACCCAGAACGGTGCGTATTCGGTGGTGGTCGTCAGGTCCTTGCGCAGCTTCTCAAGATCGGATTTTTCCCGCGCTTCCAGCGAAGGCAGCTTACTGACCTTGCGCGCGGTGTCATCCAGGCACAGCAGGTAACGGCGCACTTCAATGCGGTGCTCCGGTGCCAGGCTGTGGTAGTCGGTCACGCCCTTGAGGGTGTTGAGCAGCGCGTCGATGGTCGGCTCGGTCTGCTCCGGGTTGCAGCTGAAACGCTCAGGCAGGTCCCCGGTTTTCGACTTGCCCAGCGCCAGGTATTCGCCCAGCGTCGCATTGTTGCGCTGGTAGAACTGGCTCAAGTGCAGGGTCGCATCGCGGGTGCGCTCGATCTGGTAGGTGGTGGTGCTCAGGTCGAGGACGAACTGCGCCGGCACGATACCGATCAACACCAGCATGATGAGGCCAATGCCTTTCTGACCGTCGTTGGAGCCGTGCACGAAGCTGACGGCCATGGCCGAGATCACCAATACCAGGCGATTCCAGAACGGCGGGTGCTTCTTGTCATCGATGCTGCGGCGCTGCTCCGGGGTCTTGTGCATCTTGGACAGCGGGCGCCAGGCCTTCAGGCCGATCAGCACCAAGGCCGCGATGATAAAGCCCGCAAGGGGCGAGAACACCAGCGAGGCACCGATATCGATTGCCTTCTGCCAGTTGACGCCGTCGGCCAGCGGAATGTGGTTGATCAGCGCATTGGCCAGGCCCACGCCCAGGATCGAGCCGATCAGCGTGTGGGAACTGGACGCCGGAATACCGAAGTACCAGGTGCCCAGGTTCCAGGTGATCGCCGCTGCCAGCAACGAGAACACCATCGCCAGACCGTGACCGGTGTTGACGTTGATCAGCAGTTCGACCGGCAACAGGTGAACGATGGCATAGGCCACGCCGACGCCCCCGAGCAGCACCCCGAGGAAGTTGAACACACCAGAGAAAAACACCGCCAGATGGGGCGGCATCGCCTTGGTGTAAATGACTGTCGCCACCGCGTTTGCGGTGTCATGAAAGCCGTTGATGAACTCGAAGGTGAGGACGAAAGCCAGGGCGAGCAGCAGGCTCACAATCACCCAGGCATCCAGTCCGCTGAATAAATCGATCATGGAAGGTTTTCTGACCCGGTATTAAGGGGGCGGGATTATGACAGAAAAAAAACTAATCGATAGGCAAGCCGCCAATTGGTAGCGATCTGCAACGAAATTTCTGTCCAGCCACCCTGTTGACTTCCTGTCAGGAAGCAAAAGGCAAGCTTCAACCATAGCTGAAACCGGGTCGGGTGTTGGCAGGGCGCGATCGTCGTCCTGCTTCAGGCGTTGTGCAGCCTGGAAAATTCACGGCTCCTCTTTGAGCTCGTTTTCCATTTTCTGCAGTTCTTGCTTGAACGCCTGGTCGAGCAGGCTGGCACGTTTGCGCCAAGGCTTGCGTTCAGGCTCGGGCTGAGCGGCGTAGGTGGTCACCTCACCGCCGTAGACGTCCTTGTAACGTTGTTCCTGGCGCTCTAGTTCTGCGCGCAGTTCATCTTTGGTCACGTTGTTACCTGATGGTGTCGAGTTTGATTCTGGTGATAACGCAGTGGCGGGAAGTACCAGATGCCATCGACAAGTCAAGTGCAGAGAAACGAGCGCGACGAGTCTTGGGCAACAGTATTGAACACTTCAGTCACATGCGGCTACGTACACCAGAACGACAAAGCTGTCGTAGCAACATTCACTTTATTCCGGGTTGCCAGAGTACTGGCGAATTGACCAGGCTTGCGGCCTGGCTATCGCCTGGCAATGCACTCGGGTAGCGCATGCGTTGCGTGGATTGGATCCAGGCCTTGTTGGTCCGGGGAGCCCGCGCGGTGGCGTAATAGCATGTCAATTGACGAGTACTATCTCCAAGAAGAACGCTTGAGTCAACTCTGTGCAAAGCCGTTATTGAATGAATGAGGATTAATTCAGATTTCTTGTACGAAGCGTCCGAAGTTTGTAGCTGCGGATGTCGTGACAGAAGTTTGTTATCTCTGTTGCAGAATGCGTGAGACAAAAAACTGGCGGCGTAATTCCATGGAGTAAGTCCGCTGTTGGTCGGCGGTATGTATCAGGATGTCTACAAATGACATTGATGATGAAGGGCATGGAGATAAAAAACGGCCTTGCGGTTAGCAAGGCCGTTGCCTGGGACTTCTCAGTGGGTACCTGACCAGTATTTCCAAGAAGCCACACAGTGGCGTGTGAAAGGTATAAGCAACAGCGCAGCGGGTCAATTGCGATTATCGGCCAGTCGTTCGATAATCGCCCAAAACCCCCTTGCCGTCGTTGAAAAAAGAGGCGAGAGTGGCGCTACAGATGGCCTGCGTGGCTGCGACGAACGGTGTCAAGATGAACGATCAACTGCGTAATTCATTCGCTTCGCTGGCTCCGCCCATCGTCGCGTCACCCGCCAAACGCATTGCGGCCCTCACCGGTGACCCTGATTTCATGACGTCGCTGGCACGCGGGCTTGCAGTGATTCATGCGTTTCAGGAGCGCAAGCGTCACCTGACTATCGCGCAGATCAGCCATCGCACCGAAATCCCCCGCGCGGCGGTCAGGCGCTGCCTGCACACGCTGATCAAACTGGGCTACGCCACCACTGACGGTCGCACCTATTCTTTGCTGCCCAAGGTATTGACCCTGGGCCATGCGTACCTCTCTTCGACGCCGCTGGCGGTTTCGTCCCAGCCGTATCTGGATCGAATGAGCAACCAGCTCCACGAAGCCTGCAACATGGCTACGCTTGAGGGGGACGACATTCTTTATATAGCTCGTTCTGCGACTACCCAGCGGCTTATTTCGGTGGATCTGGCAGTGGGTGGGCGTCTGCCGGCCTATTGCACATCGATGGGGCGGATCCTGCTGGCGGCGCTGGACGATGTGTCGTTGCACGAGTATCTGGATCACGTTGATCTTCAACCCAAGACCAGCCGGACCCTATGCACGCCGCAAGCCTTGCTCGAATGCCTGCAGCAGGTTCGCCAGCAAGGCTGGTGCATTGTCGATCAGGAGCTGGAGCAGGGCCTGCGTTCGATTGCCGTGCCGGTGTATGACGCCTCGGGCCAGGTGTTGGCGGCATTGAATGTCAGCACCAGCGCCGGGCGGGTGGCGCGCAGTGAGCTGGAACAGAAGTTTTTGCCGATCATGCTTGATGCCAGCCGTGACCTGAGTGCGCAGTTGTTTACCTGAGTTCGCTTGTGGGCGGGGGCGATCTTGAAAACGCCGACGCCGGCAAGCCGGACTGCTACGGGATAACGCTGTATCAGGATCTGTTCGGTTATCGAACGGTTAGTCGATTATCGGATTGTCCCGCTGTCCGCTCAGGCATAACCTCCATCACATCCTGGCGAGGCAAGCGTGTGCCGTTGCCAGCCATGGTCCGGTAATGGGAGAAACATGATGCGTGACGTTTTTATCTGCGATGCAATCCGCACCCCGATTGGCCGGTTTGGCGGCGCTCTGGCCACCGTGCGTGCCGACGATCTGGCCGCGCTGCCGATCAAGGCCCTGATGGAACGCAATCCATCGGTGAACTGGAACGAGGTGGACGAGGTGTTCCTCGGTTGCGCCAACCAGGCCGGCGAAGACAACCGCAACGTGGCGCGCATGGCTGCACTGCTGGCGGGCCTGCCGTACACCGTACCGGGCGTGACCCTGAACCGCCTGTGCGCCTCTGGCCTCGATGCCGTGGGCAGTGCGTTCCGTGCGATTGCCAGCGGCGAGATGGAACTGGCGATCGCCGGCGGCGTGGAGTCCATGTCCCGCGCGCCGTTCGTGATGGGCAAGGCCGACGCAGCCTTTGGCCGTGGCCAGAAACTGGAAGACACCACCTTGGGCTGGCGCTTCGTCAACCCACAGATGAAAGACCAGTATGGCGTGGAAACCATGCCACAGACCGGCGACAACGTTGCAGAAGACTTCAAAGTGTCCCGCGAGGACCAGGATGCCTTTGCCCTGCGCAGCCAGCAGCGCACCGCCGCAGCCCAGGCCAGCGGCTTCTTCGCTGAAGAAATCGTGCCGGTGCGCATCGCCCACAAGAAGGGCGAAACCATCGTCGACAAGGACGAACACCCTCGCGCCGACACCAACATGGAAGCGCTGAGCAAGCTCAAACCGGTCAATGGCCCTGGCAAGACCGTCACCGCAGGCAACGCAGCGGGCCTGAACGATGGCGCGGTGGCGCTGATTCTGGCGTCTGCCGAAGCGGTCAAGAAACACGGCCTGACCCCACGCGCGCGCGTACTGGGTATGGCCAGCGCCGGTGTTGAACCTCGGGTGATGGGCGTGGGCCCTGTGCCAGCGGTTCGCAAGCTGGTCGAGCGCCTGGGCCTGGCGGTGTCGGACTTCGACGTCATCGAACTCAACGAAGCCTTCGCAAGCCAGGGCCTGGCGGTGATGCGCGAGCTGGGTCTGGCGGACGACTCACCCAAGGTCAACCCGAACGGCGGCGCCATTTCCCTCGGCCATCCCCTGGGGATGAGCGGGGCGCGTCTGGTGCTGACCGCGTTGCATCAATTGGAGAAAACCGGCGGCAGCAAGGGACTGGCCACGATGTGCGTCGGCGTAGGACAGGGCCTGGCCCTGGCAATCGAACGATAACGATAAAAGACACACATCGCGATCAACCACCCGAGCCCATCAGGCTGCCTCCACGAAAAGGCAACCCGAGGCCTTGGGCGGTTGTCCTTGTGATGTCGAAGTGTTACTGCTTAAGTCTTAGTGTTACAGGTTATGTCGTAGACTGACTGGCCTTTAAAAAATATGGGGAAACAATAATGACAACGACTCACTACACCGGAGAAGAAAGGAGCAAACGGATTTTTGCGATTGTAGGTGCCTCTTCAGGCAACCTCGTGGAATGGTTCGACTTCTACGTCTACGCCTTCTGCGCCATCTACTTCGCACCGGCTTTCTTCCCGTCCGATGACCCGACCGTACAACTGCTCAACACCGCAGGCGTGTTCGCTGCAGGCTTCTTGATGCGCCCTATCGGTGGCTGGCTGTTTGGCCGCGTCGCCGACAAACATGGCCGCAAGAACTCGATGATGATCTCGGTCCTGATGATGTGCGCAGGCTCGCTGGTGATCGCCTGCCTGCCCACCTACGCCTCGATCGGTGCCTGGGCGCCATTCCTGCTATTGGTGGCGCGCCTGTTCCAGGGCTTGTCGGTGGGTGGCGAATACGGCACCACGGCCACCTACATGAGTGAGGTAGCCCTGCGCGGACAGCGCGGCTTCTTCGCCTCATTCCAGTACGTGACCCTGATCGGCGGCCAACTGCTCGCCGTACTGACGGTCGTGATTCTGCAGCAATTTCTCAGCGCCGATGAGCTCAAGGCCTACGGCTGGCGGATTCCGTTCGTGGTGGGTGCAATCGCCGCCGTGATCTCCCTGCTGCTGCGTCGCTCCCTGAAGGAAACCACCACCGCCGAAGTGCGCCAGGACAAGGACGCCGGCAGCATTTCCGCGCTGTTCCGTAACCACTCCGGCGCGTTCATCACGGTGCTGGGTTACACCGCCGGTGGCTCGCTGATTTTCTACACCTTCACCACGTATATGCAGAAATACCTGGTGAACACCGTACACATGGACGCCAAGACCGCCAGCTACATCATGACCGGTGCGCTGTTCCTGTACATGTGCATGCAGCCGGTGTTCGGCGCTCTGGCCGACAAAATCGGTCGTCGTGCCTCGATGCTGTGGTTCGCGGGCCTGGGCACGGTCTGTACGGTGCCGATCCTGATGACGCTGAAAACCACCACCAGCCCGGTTCTGGCGTTTGTGCTGATTACCCTGGCACTGGCGATCGTCAGCTTCTACACCTCGATCAGTGGCCTTGTGAAGGCCGAAATGTTCCCGGTGCATGTTCGTGCGCTGGGCGTGGGCCTGGCGTACGCCGTGGCCAACGCCATCTTCGGCGGCTCGGCGGAATTCGTGGCCCTGAGCTTCAAGAACATGGGTTCGGAAAACACCTTCTACTGGTACGTGACCGTCATGATGGCGATCGCCTTCCTCTTCAGCCTGCGTCTGCCGAAGAAGCCAGAATATCTGCACGAAGATCACTGATGCAAAAGCGCGCGCCTGTGATCGGGCGCGCGTCATCCATACTCTTCAACGACTTTTTCGCAAAGTGCTCGACATGAAAGGGAGCTGCTATGGCATTCGTACAACTTGAAGATGGTGAAATGCATTACCAGATCGACGGCCCTGCCAATGCGCCGGTGCTGGTGATGTCCAACTCGCTGGGAACCGACCTGCACATGTGGGACGCGCAGGTTCCGGCGTTGAGCAAGTCGTTCCGGGTGGTGCGCTACGACACCCGCGGCCATGGCAGATCCCTGGTGACCCAGGGGCCGTACAGCATCGAACAACTGGGGCGCGATGTACTGGCGCTGCTCGATGCGCTGAAGATCAAGCAGGCGCATTTCTGCGGGTTGTCCATGGGCGGTCTGATTGGCCAGTGGTTGGGCATTCACGCCAATGACCGCTTGCAAAAGCTGATCCTGTGCAACACCGCAGCGAAGATCGGCGGGCCGGAAATGTGGGATCCGCGCATCAAGATGGTGGAGGAGGGTGGCGAACAGGCAATGAAGGAACTGGGCGCCGGTGCCGTAGGACGCTGGTTCACGCCGGACTTCGCACGGGACCACGCCGATAAGGTCACGCCAGTGACCGATGCGCTGGCCTCGACTCCGTCCCTGGGTTACGCGGCCTGCTGCGCGGCGGTACGCGATGCCGATTTTCGCAAGCAACTGCACTCGATCACGGTGCCGACGCTGATGATCTGCGGCAGCCATGATGCGGTGACCACCGTGGCCGACGGGCACTTCATCCAGAACCACATTGCCGGTTGCCAGCTCTCGGATTACTACGCGGCGCACCTGTCCAATGTTGAGTTGGGTGAGGTGTTCACGTTGCGCGTGACGGAATTCCTGTTGGGTTGAGCGAGCGCTGAAATCCATCCAATAAAAAACCCACCATACGGTGGGTTTTTTATTGAGCGATGGATCAGAACATCCGCATCGGCGGTACGTCGCCCGCAGTCGGCTTTTTCTCGCCGGTCTGGGTCTGTTCGTACCAGCCGCCACCCAATGCCTTGTACAGGTTGACCTCGCTGGTCAGCTGCGACAGGCGATCGGTGATCAACGACTGCTGCGCGCTGAACAACTGACGCTGGGCGTCGAGGAAGGTCAGGTTGCTGTCGATACCAATACGGTAGCGACGCTCGGCCAGGCGGTAGTAGTCCTGGTTGGCGTTGACGAAATCGGTCTGCGCCTTGAGCTGGTCGGTGAAGGTCTTGCGCGAGGCCAGGCCGTCGGAGACTTCCTGGAACGCGGTCTGAATCGCCTTCTCGTAGTTGGCAACGCCGATGTCTTTCTGGATCTTGGAGTAGTCCAGGCTGGCGCGCAGGGCGCCTGCGTTGAAGATCGGCAGGTTGATTTGCGGCGTGAACAGCCAGGTGCCCGAGCCGCCCTTGAACAGGCCGCTCAGATCACCGCTCGCGGTCCCGGCACTGGCCGTCAGGCTGATGCTGGGGAAGAACGCTGCACGGGCCGCGCCGATGTTGGCGTTGGCTGCCTTGAGGCTGTACTCGGCCTGAAGGATGTCAGGACGGCGTTGCAGCAGCTCGGACGGCAGGCCAGGCGGCATCTCGTTGAGCATGTCGGCGGTCAACGGTCTGGACGCTGGCAGGTTGGCTGGCAGGCCGGTGCCGAGCAGCAGGACGAGGTTGTTCTCGTCCTGGGCGACCAGACGCTGATACTGCGCCAGCTTGACCCGGGCGCTTTCGACCGAGGTGCGCGACTGCGCCAGATCCAGTGCCGAGGCCACGCCGACTTCGTTGCTGCGCGAGGTCAGGCGCAAGCTTTCTTCGAAGGCGCCAAGGGTGTCCTGAGTCAACTTGTACAGTTCTTTGTCGGCCTGCCAGGTCAGATAAGCGTTGGCCACGTTGGCCACCAGGCTGATCTGTGTGCTGCGACGGGCTTCTTCGCTGGAGAAGTACGTTTGCAGGGCTTGCTCGCTGAGGCTGCGAATGCGCCCGAACAGGTCCAGTTCATAGGCGCTGACGCCCAGGCCCACCGAGTACTGGCTGGTGATGCCGGACTGACCGGTCTGGGACAGATCGGCCGGTACCCGCTGGCGAGTACCGGTGGCGTCGGCGGCAACCGCCGGGAACAGGTCCGCACGCTGGATGCGGTACTGCGCACGGAAAGCGTCGATGTTCAGGGCCGCGACACGCAGGTCGCGGTTGTTCTCAAGGGCCGTCTGAATCAGTTGTTGCAGCGCCGGGTCCTGGAAGAACTGGCGCCAGCCTTGCTCGGCGGCGGCCTGATTGGCCGCCTGGGCCGGCGAATACGCCGGGCCTTGCGGGTACTGGGCGGCCACCGGTGCTTCAGGCTGCTTGTAATCGGGGATCAACGAGCAGCCGCTAAGAACGATCGCGGTCACTGCCAGAGAGATCAGGGACTTGCTCATTGGCCAGCCTCATCGTGTGGGATATGTTTCGGTTTGCTCTTGAACAACCCGGACACCGATACGAAGAACAGCGGTACCCAGAAGATCGCCAGAATGGTCGCGGTAATCATACCGCCGATCACGCCTGTACCGATCGAGTGCTGGCTGCCAGAGCCTGCGCCGGTGGAGATGGTCAGCGGCACCACCCCGAGGATGAACGCGGCAGACGTCATCACGATCGGGCGCAGACGCATCCGGCACGCTTCGACAGCCGCGTCCATCAACGACTTGCCTTGTTCATGCAATTCCTTGGCGAACTCGACGATCAGAATCGCGTTCTTCGCCGCCAGACCCACCGTCACCAACAGGCCCACCTGGAAGAACACGTCGTTGGACAGCCCCCGCAGGCTGGTCGCCATCAGCGCACCGATGACACCCAGCGGAACCACGAGCAGTACGGCAATCGGAATCGACCAGCTTTCGTACAGCGCTGCCAGGCAGAGGAACACCACCAGCACCGAAATCGCATACAGCGCCGGTGCCTGAGAGCCGGAGAGGCGTTCTTCGAACGACAGACCCGTCCAGGAATAACCGATGCCCTGCGGCAATTGTTGCGCCAGCTTCTCGATCTCGGCCATCGCCTGACCGGTACTGTAGCCCGGCGCCGGTGTACCCAGAATCTCTTCGGCCGGTACACCGTTGTAGCGCGACAGCTTGGGCGAACCGAACACCCATTCGCCGGTGGCGAAGGCGCTGAACGGCACCATGGTCCCGCTGGCGTTGCGCACATACCACTTGTTCAGGTCTTCAGGGCTCATCCGCGACTTGGGATTACCCATGATGTAGACCTTCTTCACCCGACCGCGGTCGATGAAGTCGTTGACGTAGTTACCGCCCATCGCCACCGACAGCGTGGTGTTGATGTCGGTTTGCGTCACGCCCAGGGCGCGGGCTTTTTCGTCATCGATGTTCAGCTGGTATTGCGGCTCGTCCGTCAGGCCGTTGGGGCGCACGCCTGCCAGGATCTTGCTCTGCGAAGCCAGGCCCAGCAGCTGATTACGTGCCTGCATGAGTTTTTCATGGCCCAGGCCAGCCTGATCCTGCAGGTACAGGTCGAAACCGGTGGCGTTACCCAGTTCCAGTACCGCAGGCGGAACCACGGCGAAGGACATCGCGTCACGGAAGCCGAAGAAGTGTTGCTGGGCGCGCTTGGCGACTTCGAACACGCTGTTGGACGAGTCACGCTCATCCCACGGCTTGAGCAGCACGAAGGCCAGGCCCGAACTCTGACCGCGACCTGCGAAGTTGAAGCCGTTGACCGAGAACACCGATTTGACGCCCGGGTCAGTCAGCAGGTACTCGCGCATCTTGTCCAGGGTGCCCTGGGTCCGCTCGGCGGTAGAGCCGGGTGGGGTCTGCACCTGGGCGAAGATCACGCCCTGGTCTTCTTCTGGCAGGAACGCGGTCGGGATGCGGGTGAACATCCAGATCATGCCGGCGAAGATCAACAGGTACGCCAGGAACGCCGGGAACTTGTGGCGAATGACGTTGCTTACGCCGCGCTCATAGCTTAATACGCTGCGGTCGAAGGTGCGGTTGAACCAGCCAAAGAAACCCTTGCGCGGCTGGCCGTGCTTTTCAGGGTCGATGGGCTTGAGCATCGTGGCGCACAGCGCCGGGGTAAAGACCAGCGCGACCAGTACCGACAGCGCCATCGCAGACACCACGGTGATCGAGAACTGCCGGTAGATCACGCCCGTGGACCCGCCGAAGAAGGCCATCGGCAGCAGTACCGCCGACAGCACCATGGCGATACCCACCAGTGCGCCCTGGATCTGCTCCATGGACTTGCGGGTGGCTTCCCGAGGCGACAGATGCTCCTCGGCCATCACCCGCTCGACGTTCTCCACCACGACGATGGCGTCGTCCACCAGCAAGCCGATGGCCAGCACCATACCGAACATGGTCAGGGTGTTGATGGTGAAACCGGCTGCCGCGAGAATCCCGAAGGTACCGAGCAATACCACCGGCACCGTCATGGTGGTGATGATGGTGGCGCGGAAGTTCTGCAGGAACAGGTACATCACCAGGAACACCAAGATGATCGCCTCACCCAGGGTGTGGACTACGCCGGTGATGGATTCCTGGACCACAGGGGTGGTGTCGTACGGGTAAACCGCTTTCATGCCAGGCGGGAAGAACGGCTCCAGACGGCTGATCGTCTCGCGGATGGCCTTGGAGGTATCCAGTGCGTTGGCACCGGTCGCCAGCTTGATCGCCAGGCCCGAAGCCGGTTTGCCGTTGAACTGTGCGTCGACGCTGTAGTTCTCGCCGCCCAGACCGATGGTGGCGACGTCTTTGAGGCGAACTTGCGAACCGTCCTGGTTGACCTTGAGCAGGATGTTGCCGAACTGGTCGGCGTTCTGCAGGCGGGTCTTGCCGATGATGGTAGCGTTGAGCTGCTGGCCCTTGACCGCAGGCAGGCCGCCGATCTGGCCGGACGACACCTGAACGTTCTGCGCGGTGATCGCGGTTTTCACGTCGACCGGGGTGAGCTGGTAATTGTTCAGCTTGTCCGGGTCGAGCCAGATGCGCATCGCGTACTGCGCACCGAACACCTGGAAGTCACCCACGCCCGGCGTACGGGCAATCTGGTCCTGGATGTTGGAGACGATGTAGTTGGACAAGTCTTCCTTGCCCATGCTGCCGTCTTCGGACACCAGGCCGATCACCAGCAGGAAGTTCTTCACCGCCTTGGTTACGCGCAGGCCCTGCTGTTGCACCTCTTGGGGCAGCAGCGGGGTGGCCAGGTTCAGCTTGTTCTGCACCTGAACCTGGGCGATGTCCGGGTTAGTCCCCTGGTTGAAGGTAACGGTGATGGTCATGCTGCCATCGGAGTTACTTTCAGAGGAGATGTAACGCAGGTTGTCGATACCGTTCATCTGCTGTTCGATGACCTGCACCACGGTGTCCTGCACGGTCTGTGCAGAGGCACCTGGGTAGGTCACCTGAATGGCGATGGCCGGTGGCGCAATGGCCGGATACTGGTTGATCGGCAGCTTGAGAATCGACAGCGTGCCGACCAGCATGATCACGAGGGCGATAACCCACGCGAAAATGGGTCGATCGATGAAAAACTTCGACATGAATCAGTTACTCCCTTGGGCGGGAGCCGGGGCGGCAGCCGGTTTCACGTTGGTCGCGTCCGCTACAGTCACTTGGGCGCCCGGTTTGACGTACTGCAGGCCTTCGGTGATGACGCGATCGCCCGGGTTCAGGCCCTTGTCCACCACCCAGTCAGTGCCACTGGTACGTGTGGCCACCAGGCTGCGCAGCTCGACTTTGTTGTCCTGGTTGACCACCAGTGCGGTCGGCGTGCCTTTCAGGTCGCGGGTCACGCCTTGTTGCGGCACCAGAATCGCTTTCTCGTTCACACCGGACTGCAGGCGGGCATGCACGAACATGCCAGGCAGCAGGGTGTGGTTCGGGTTCGGGAACACTGCGCGCAGGGTCACGGAACCGGTGGTCTGGTCGACCGACACTTCGGAGAACTCCAGCTTGCCGTCGACCGGGTACTGGCTGTTGTCTTCCAGGGTCAGTTTGACCTTGGCGGCGTTGTCACCGGCCTTCTGCAGCTTGCCGCTTTCCAGCTCACGGCGCAGACGCAGCATCTCGGTCGAGGACTGGATCACGTCGACGTAGATCGGGTCCAGCTGTTGAATGGTGGCCATGGCATCGGCCTGAGCATTGCTGACCAGAGCGCCTTCAGTCACCAGCGAGCGACCGATACGACCGGAAATCGGCGCATACACTTTGGTGTAGCGCAGGTTGATTTGGGCGGTCTGCACGGCAGCCTGGGCTTCGCGAGCGTTGCCTACGGCGGTGTCGTATTCCTGACGGCTCACGGCCTGCTCGTTGATCAACTGCTTGTAGCGACCGGCCAGCGAGTTGGTGGCATCGAAGGTCGCCTTGGCGCTGTTCAGGTTGGCTTCATACACGGCCGGATCGATCTGATACAGCTGCTGGCCGGCCTTGACGTCGGTGCCTTCGGTGAACAAGCGCTTGAGGATGATGCCGTTGACCTGCGGACGCACTTCAGCGACGCGGAAGGCGGTGGTACGGCCCGGCAGGTCGGAAACCAGCGTGTAGGGCTGGGGCTGGATGGTCACGACGCCGACCTGAGGAGGTGGTGGGGCAGCAGCTGCCGCTTCTTCCTTTTTACTGCATCCGCTGAGCAGCGATGCCAGGGCGACGGCAGTGACCAGTACGGTAACAGCTGGCTTGAATTGCATGAAAATCCTCGGGTCAGGAGCAACGCTCATGAGAAGTGAAAAGGGCTAAAAGGGTTTTCCGGCTGGATAAGTAGCAAGCTAATGAATATACTTACGTTCACGGTTGTTTGTAAACACCCGCTGGTGCGACAGACGAACGCACCGCAGGTATCGATCGCTTTCGCGGGACAAGGCAATACAAATGCCGCCCGCTATGCTGTTCAGGCCGCTCGACCGCAGAGCCTGAAGCATCTTCATTGAGGTTTTACTGCCATGGTTCGACGCACGAAAGAGGAAGCACTGGAAACTCGCAGGCAGATTCTTGAAGCTGCCGAGCAGGCTTTCTTCGAGCGTGGCGTGGCGCGCACGACCCTGGCGGACATCGCGACGCTGGCAGGCGTGACCCGAGGCGCGATCTATTGGCACTTCAGCAACAAGGCCGATCTGGTTCAAGCGATGCTCGACAGCCTGCATGAACCGCTGGAGGAAATGGCGCGCGCCAGCGAAAGCGCCGACGAAGTGGACCCTTTGGGATGGACACGTAAGCTTCTGGTTCATTTGTTTCAGCAAGTTGCTACAGACCCAAAAACCCGCCGCATCAATGAAATTCTTTTTCATAAATTCGAATTCACCGATGAAATGTGCGACATGCGGCGCCAGCGTCAATTCGTCTGGCTCGACGCCAACGAGCGAATCGCCCTGGCCCTGAGCAACGCCGCGCGGCAAGGCCAGCTCCCCGCTGACCTGGACTCGCAGCGAGCGGCCGTTTGTCTGCATGCTTATATACACGGCATTCTGGGCCAGTGGTTACTGGTGCCTGACAGCTTCCCTCTGTTCGAGGACGCCGAACGACTGGTCGATACCGTTCTGGATATGCTTCGCTACAGCCCCGCCTTGCGAGGCGCTGTTCCCGGTTCCTGCTGAACCGCTGTCACTGCCCGCCCCGGCGGCCTGCCGATGATGCCGCACTATAACGGCGTGGCGCATAGCCTGCATCTATACCTAGGTTCTATCGAGTTGAACAGGTGGTTTACCTGCTCTTTACCCTCATTCGGTCGTTATTCAGCAAAGCGACAGCCATGTTCGGGGCCGCAACGAAGCGCCTTTGATTCTGGCCGCGGGCCGTAGGAGCTGGCTTGCCTGCGATCTGGCGCGAAGCGGCAGTAAAATCAGGCGCTCAGCGATCCTTGTCACTTCGGCCACGCAATACGGTGTTGGGCATCGCCAGCGCCGCCGACAACCCCAGTAACGAAACGGCTGCGCTCGCCAGCAACAAGTGCTGGAACGTCATTGCCAGCTGACCGCGCAACAGCTCAAGGGCCGGGCCGCTGACCTTGTTCAGACTGTCCATCAACAGGTTTCCGGACTGCCCCTCGCTACCGATCGAGCCACCGCTGAACTGGTCCAGCCCGGAGCCTGCCAGCATCGCCAGCAGCAGCGCCGACATGCTCGCAACACCGACCGCACCGCCCAGAGAGCGGAACAGGTTGGTCGTACTGGTGGCCACACCCATGTCTTTCATCTGCACCGAATTCTGCGAGCCCACCAGCGACGTCGGGAACTGCAACCCGCAGGCGATGCCGGTCAATACCATGAACAGGCTGGTTAGAATCACCGAGTCCGCCGGGGTGAATGCGATGCCGATGATGGTCAGCGGCATCAATAGCGCGCCGCTGAGGATGATGGGTTTGTAGTGGCCGGTGAGCGACGTACGACGGCCGCCGAAATAGGCGCCCATGGGCATGCCGATGGCCAGCGGCATCAAGTGCAGCGCTGCGCTGTCCGCACCGCCGCCGGTCACGGTCTGGAAGCGCAGGGGCAGCAGGACGATCAGCGAAATGGCCTGGAAGTTGGTGAAAAACACGGTGCACCAGCACAGCACCGCACTGCGGTTGGCGAACAGGTGCATCGGCAGCAGTGGCTCGCGGGCGCGCCGTTCATGGACAACGAACAGCACCAGCGCCAGCAGGGCCACACCCAATTGCGTCAGCACATGAGGGTTGCGCCAGCTGTGGCCCTGGCCGATTTCGGTGATGCCCAAGAGCAGCGCGGTCAGGCCGACGATCATCAGCACCGTCCCCAGGTAATCGATGATCGGCTTGCGTTGCGGCACCGGCAGGCCGATGAGTGTCTTGCGCGCCACCCACCAGGCAATGAACCCCAGCGGCAGGTTGATGATGAACACCCAGCGCCAGGACAGGTATTCGGTCATGAAGCCGCCGAGCACCGGGCCCGCGACGCTGGCGACTGCATACATGCTGCTGAAGTAGCCCTGATAGCGGCCTCGCTCGCGAGGTGGCACGATGTCGCCGATGATGGCCTGGCTGACCGAGACCATCCCGCCCGCGCCGATGCCTTGCAGCACTCGCGCCAGCACCAGTTGCTCCATGTTTTGCGCCATGGCGCAGAACAGCGAGGCAAGGGTGAATGTCCCAAGGCCAAATAACATCAGGCGCCTGCGGCCATACAGGTCGCCCAGTTTGCCGTAGATCGGCACGGCGACGGTCAGGGCCACCATATAGGCCGAAATCACCCAGGCCAGCAGGTCAAAATCGTTGAACTGGGCCGAGATGGCGGGCATCGAGACCGCGACGATGGTCTGGTCCAGCGCACTGAGAAAGACGGCCATCATCAGCGCGAAAAGTATGCTGCGGATGTCCGTATGGGATTGATTCAGACTGGTCACGGGGCAGGACTCGAACGGGCATTTTGACCCGCCGCAATGACGGCGGGTGAGTGTGCCCAGTCTAATCCGTTAGCTTCCTAATCGATAGCAGGCTGATGCCGGTTTATCGAGTCAGCAGGATAGGTCAGCGCAGTGAACTGAAGGTAGCGTCGGCAGGGGCGCAATGGCCGAAAGTGCAGACCAGAGCGCCGCGTGGCTGTTGTCGCAGTTGTTCGATCCGGTAGGCGCCTGCGCCATAAATGGCCAGAACCACTGCAACAGCGACTACATAAACGCATTGTCTTTTAATTGTGGTTTGCATGACAGTTGCCTCGATCCGGTTAAAAAATGATCTTTTCTACGGATAAGGTCAGTGTAGGCCCCTATTGCGGATGATGGCGTGGTGATGGGTATTGAATGTTTATATCGGTAGCGCTGGGGTGTTGGCGTTATGACGATGGAACTAAAATTTGATGGTTGGGTGATCCTGATATTCGGGACATATCCGTTGTCGCAGTCGCTGGGCTTGCGGGTTTCGCCCCTTACAGGCGACCTACTTTCTTTCGGGAAAGTAGGCAAACCATTTGCTCCTGGCTGGGGTCCTTCGGACTTCCCTCGACTCCGGCGTCGTTCCGGGGGCACGCCATGATGGGCCATCCATGGCCCGCACGGCTTTCGCGGCTTCCTGCCGCTCATCCCCCTCCACGACGCCTGCGCTCGGCCTGGCGCCTTGACGTCGCGTTCGGCGGCGCCTGCACCATCGCGTAACAGATCAAGATCAAGATCAAGATCTTGGTTTTACACCGTCCTGTAGCAGCACGGCTTGCCGGCGGGAGCGATCTTCAGGACGCCGCAGGCTCTGGATCAGCGTTGTGCGGCCTGGGTCAACAGCCAGTCGAGCAATTGTTGAAGGTGCGGGGAAGGCGCGGTGCGGCTGGGGTAGACGAAATAATAGGCCGCGCCGGTCCGGACCTTGAGGTCGAACGGGGTGACCAGTCGTCCGGCGCTGAGGTCTTCGCCGATCAGCGCCCAATCGCCCATCGCCACCCCCGAACCCTGGGAGGCCACGGTCATCGCCAGGTCCATGGTGTCGAAGTGTTGCCCCTTGCCGAGGTTGCTGAGCCTGACGCCTGTCGCCTTGAGCCATTGCCCCCAGTCTTGCTCCCCAAGTGTCGGATGCAACAGCATGTGCTGTTCAAGGTCGCTGAAATGCTCAAGAGGTTGTGTCCCTTCAAGCAACGCCCGAGAACACACCGGAGTCAGTTGTTCGTCGAACAGGTGGTGAACCTGCATCGAATCGTCAGGATATGCGCCATACACCACCGCAGCATCGAAGCCTTCATGGCGAAAGTCGACGCCATGGGCGATGGTCGTCGTCAACTCCACGGGAACGTCCGGGCGTTCCCTCTGCCACTGCAGCAACCGGGGCAGCAGCCAGCGCGTGATGCAAGTCGGCGCCTTCAATTGCAGCGCCTGGCGGCGTTCGCCCACTTGATCCACAGCGTCTTCGATCAGCCCGAAAATATGCTCGATGCGTGGAAACAGCTCTCGCCCCTCGGGCGTCAGGCTCAAGCCCCTGGCCTGGCGCTGGAACAGCCGATAACCCAGATGGCTTTCGAGCCCGGCGATCTGCCGGCTCACCGCGCCTTGGGTGATGTGCAGCAATTCGGCAGCCCGGGTGAAATTGCAGCAGCGGGCAACCACCAGAAATGTGTGCAGGGAGGGCAGGGGAGGCAATCGTTTCATGGGGCTACTGGTCATGAGGCATGAGCTGGGGACATGGCTAAGCATGACATTTTTTGCGTTGTCACCGATATCTCCCCGCAGGTCCAATGTTCGCCTTGTCTGCCGCTTTTTCCAGGCAGACCCGTGAACCGGCAATCAGAACAACGAAAGGTCCAGGCATATGGCGACGTGCGGCGAAGTATTGGTCAAGTTACTCGAAGGCTACGGTGTCGAGCAGGTGTTCGGCATTCCCGGTGTGCACACGGTAGAGCTGTACCGTGGGCTGGCCGGTTCCTCAATCAGGCACGTCACTCCGCGCCATGAGCAGGGCGCAGGCTTCATGGCTGACGGCTATGCACGCACCAGCGGCAAGCCGGGGGTGTGTTTCATCATCACCGGGCCTGGCATGACCAACATCACCACCGCCATGGGCCAGGCCTATGCCGATTCGATCCCGATGCTGGTCATCTCCAGTGTGCAGTCGCGCAGCCAGCTGGGCGGCGGGCGCGGCAAGCTGCATGAATTGCCTGCACAAGGTGCGCTGGTTGCAGGCGTGGCGGCTTTTTCACATACGCTGATGTCGGCCGCCGAGTTGCCATCAGTGTTGGCGCGGGCCTTTGCGCTGTTCCAGGCAGGGCGTCCGCGCCCGGTGCACATCGAAATCCCGCTGGATGTGCTGGTGGAAAACGCCGACGACCTGCTCACCAGCCAGCCGGTGTCGATCACCCGCGCAGGCCCGTCCCCTGCAGCGATCAAGCAGATGGCGAGTCTCTTGGCCAACGCCAGGCGGCCGTTGATTCTGGCCGGTGGCGGCGCCATCGATGCCGCACCTGCACTGACCCGCCTGGCAGAACAGCTGGACGCGCCGGTCGCGCTGACCATCAACGCCAAGGGCATGCTGCCTTCGCACCATCCGCTGCTGATCGGCTCGACCCAGTCGCTGGACCCGACCCGCGAGATCATCGAAGGCGCCGACGTGGTGCTGGCCATCGGCACCGAGCTTGCTGAAACCGACTACGACGTCACCTTCCAGGGCCATTTCAAGATCCCGGGCACCTTGCTGCGCATCGATATCGACCCCGATCAGACGGTGCGCAACTTCCCGCCGAAAGTGGCGTTGGTGTCCGATGCCACAACCGCTGCCCAGGCGCTGGTCGACGCTATGGGCGAATTGACTCTCGCCGAGCGCTCCCAGGATTGGGGCAGCAAACGCGCCGCCGCGCTGAAAGCCACGCTGGACACCTCATGGGATGAAGCCACCCGCGGGCAGACGCTGTTCCTCAACACCGTGCTTGAAGTGCTGCCAGATGCCGTGATCGTTGGCGATTCCACCCAACCGGTCTACACCGGCAACCTGACGCTGGACCTGGACAAGCCCCGCCGCTGGTTCAACTCGTCCACCGGCTACGGCACCCTGGGTTACGCGCTGCCCGCGGCCATTGGCGCCTGGCTGGGCAGCCAGGACGCAGGCGAACGCAATCCTGTGGCCTGCCTGATCGGCGACGGCGGTTTGCAGTTCACCTTGTCGGAGCTGGCCTGCGCGGTCGAAGCGAGAACCCCGATCATCGTGCTGCTGTGGAATAACCAGGGCTACGAAGAGATCAAGAAATACATGGTCAACCGCGCCATCGAGCCGGTCGGCGTGGATATCTACACCCCGGACTTCATCGGCGTGGCCAAGGCGCTTGGCTGTGCGGCCGAGGCGGTGGGCGGCGTCGAGTCACTCAAGGCTGCGCTGCTGACGGCGAGCGACCGTCAAGGCCCGACCGTTATCGAAATCGACCAGCGCGGCTGGATGAATGGGTTGAAAGCATCGTGAGTGAGGCATCTGTGTTGAATCCGGTTCTGGCAGGTCTGTACATCGATGGCAAATGGCGCTCGGGCGACGAGCAATTGCCGGTTATCAATCCTTCAACCGAGGAACGTCTGGCTATTGTCACCGGTGGCGATGCCCGTGCGGTGGACGATGCAGTCCACGCAGCTCGCGCAGCGTTCGGCGGCTGGTCACAGACAACGGGCGCTGCCCGGGCGATGATTCTGCGCAGGATCGCCGAAGGAGTTGCGGCTCGTCGCGAACGGCTGATCGAGCTGCAGTCGAGCAACAACGGCAAACCGGGCTTCGAAGCGGCCATCGACGTGGACGATGTGATTGCCACCTTCAACTATTACGCCGACCTTGCCGAAGCGTCCGATGGCCAGCAGGACCGCGCAGTGCAACTGCCTGTCGAGGACTTCACTGCGCGCCTGCGGCGTGAGCCCTGTGGCGTGGTCGGGTTGATCGTGCCGTGGAACTTCCCGATGGTCACCACCGCCTGGAAACTGGCCCCGGCACTGGCAGCCGGCTGCTGTGTGCTGCTCAAGCCGTCGGAAGTCACGCCACTGGCCGAACTGGAACTGGCGCAGATCATTGCGACCAGCGGTGTTCCGCCAGGCGTGTTCAACCTCGTGTGCGGCACGGGTGTGTCGGTGGGCGCGTCGTTGTCTGCGCATCCGGGAATCGCCAAGGTGTCGTTCACCGGCAGTAACGCCGTGGGCGTGCAGGTCATGCAGCGCGCCGCCGAAACGGTGAAGGGCGTAAGCCTGGAGCTGGGCGGCAAATCTTCGCTGCTGGTCATGGCTGATGCCGATCTGGACCTGGCGGTGGATCTGGCCAGTGGCGGCGGCTATTTCAATGCCGGGCAGATGTGCTCGGCCACCAGCCGTGTACTGGTCGCGCAGGAAATTCTGGAGCCGTTTCTCGAGCGTCTGGTGGCCAAGGCCGGGTCGATCAAGGTCGCAGGCCCAGGCAGCGAAGACGCCGAGATGGGGCCGCTGGTCAACCAGGCGCAATACGGGCGTGTGGTCGCGCATATCGAGGCGGGCAAGGATTCAGGCGCGCGCCTGCTGTGCGGCGGTGTGCGGCCAGCGGATCAGCCTCGCGGCTATTTCCTCACCCCTGCGATTTTTACCAACGTGCCGCTGGACAGCGCCTTGTGGCGTGACGAGATTTTCGGGCCGGTGCTGTGCGTGCGCGGCTTCAGTTCCCAGGCTGAGGCCATCGCACTGGCCAACGACACCCAGTTCGGCCTGGTGGCCAGTGTGGTCAGTCGCGATCTCGACGCCGCCGAGCGCATCGCCAATGCTTTGGAGGCGGGGATGGTCTGGATCAACGCGCCGCAGGTGATCTTCCCGCAAGCTTCATGGGGCGGCTACAAGCAGAGCAGCCTGGGGCGCGAGCTGGGGCCTTGGGGCTTGCAGGCTTTCCAGGAGATCAAGCACGTGGTGCGCGCGGTCTGATTACAGCGTCTTGCGCAGGCGCGCCAGGTCCCGCAAGGGCGGCGCGCCGAACAGTCGGCTGTATTCGCGGCTGAATTGGGAAGGGCTTTCATAGCCCACCTTGTACCCGGCCGCCGACGCTTCGAGCCCGTCGGACAGCATCAGGCGGCGGGCCTCCTGCAAACGCAGCTGCTTTTGATATTGCAGCGGGCTCATATTGGTCACGGCCTTGAACCGATGGTGCAGGGTCGAGACGCTCAGGTTCACTTCCTTGGCCAGCTCATCGATACGCAGCGCTTGCTGAAAGTTTTCGTTCAGCCATTTGATTGCCTGGGTCACGCGATGGGTCTGGCAGTTGGAAATGGCAATCTCGTACAGCCGATACCCTTCGCTCCCACGCAACAGCCGGTAAAGAATTTCCCGGGTAATCAGCGGTGCGAGCATAGGAATGTCTTTCGGGCTGTCGAGCAGACGAATCAGACGGATGACGGCATCGAGCAACTGTGAGTCGATGCGCTCGACATACATCCCGCGTCCGCTGGGACGGCTCGGAACGCTCATGGGGCCGGCCTCGGCGATCAAGGCATTGATTTGCGCAGGGTCGATGTCCAGGCGCATCGCCAGGTGCGGCTCGTCCGGTGTCGCATAAATCACCTTGCCGCTGATCGGCAGGGCGACTGACAGCACCAGGTAATTGAGCGGATCGTAGGTGAACACCTCGTCACCCAGGGTCACGTCCTTGCGCCCTTGGGCCATGATGCACAGCGCGGGATGCACAAGCCCCGGCACCGATTGCTGGGCATGGTCGTGGCGCACCATGAACAGGGACTTGATGACGGACTGAAAACTGCCATCGGTCGGTGCATGCCGGCGAATCAGCTCCGCCAGTTCGGCGCGCTGCAGCTCCATCTGCGGGCTCAGTTCTGCAATGGGATGGCTATCTGTCCCGGCTGGCGGGGCGGAAGAGGCGACGGTGGGCAGCATGGAAAACGTCCTCTGGCGAAGCATCGATGGAGCACAGGATATTTTTGTGCAATCGCAGGCGGTAGACGAATACTGCCGGATCATTGCCCGATTCTGCATCGGGTTGTTGCAGCGTGCGACGAAACGCCGTGCCCATCGGGCCCGATTGCTTAAAAGTCCAAGTCAGGCTGTGACAGCTTTGTGACGGCTGCTGGCCCTGAAGAGACTTACCGCCGCAGGATCAGGCAATTACCGGGCAGTAATTGGCTAACGACAGTTGCACCCGAGCCCCTAATCTTCATTCCCGGCCGCAAAGCATTTCCTCTGTCGCGGCTGTACCAAGGGAGCACGGACAATGCAAAGCACCTCCATCGTCAGTCATCTGGTATACGCCCGCGCCAGCGCCGGGAACAGCGTGCAACTGGGCGCACGCCTGAGCAGCTTGATTGCCCAGACCTCGAGAACGGCCGGCTGCCTGCATTTCGCGTTGCAGCGGTCCATGGCCGAGCAGGATTTGTGGGTCATCTCCGGGTTGTGGGCGGATAAATCGGCGATGAACGACTGGTTTGCCAGCCCGGAACTGAATGTGTTTGCCGAGTTGATGAGCGAGCGCGTGGTCAGCAGCCTGGATTTTCAGACGTTTGCCAATGTGACGGCATTGCAGGCCAGGGCCTCTTACGCCCCGCCGGATGCGCGGATGGCAGGTTGACTGGGCTTGATCCTGTGAGAGCGAATTCATTCGCGATTGGCCAGCAATACCGATGTATCTCTATCGCCTGATGCAATTCGCGAATGAATTCGCTCCCACAGAGGATTTGCGCAGCTCGCAGGGGATGTACGCTCATGTTTAAAATCCCTGCCTTTCCCTATCAAGGCAGATCTTGCTCTCATGGCACGCAAAGAATTCCAGCATCACGAAGCCGTTTCCGCCGCCGTTCCAGGCGATGGCGGGTATAGCGCCGCCATCGCGGTCAAGGGCCTGGGCGCCGGGGGCGCGCCGACCTTTCATAGAGTGCTTGTCGATCAGAAATTCAAGACCGCCCTGGACGCCGATCAGGCCGCCGTCCAGGAGCTGGAGCGGCTGATCGACGTGACCAGTCAAGGCGAGCTGATGTTCACCCAGGACTGATCAGGCTTTTGGCCGGTACATCTTGAACAACGCCTCGGGGCCCAGCTGGAAATAGTCGGCCGGGCCACCGCCGCGCAGGATCGGCTCACCGGCAGCGGTGTCGTAGATACCGTCCTTGAGCAGCCGCTTCTCGATATGCACGGCCACCACCTCCCCCAGAATCAGCCAGCTCGGCACGACCTCTTTATCGGCGCGCTGCAGCTGGATGATCTGCGTCACCTTGCACTCGAACGCCACCGGCGTTTCTTTCACCCTTGGCACTGACACGATGCGCGAAGGCGCGGCGGTCAGGTTCGCCAGCTCAAATTCATTGATGTCGGCCCCCACCGGAGCGCAACTGGCGTTCATCTGCTCGGCCAATGGGCGGGTGGCCAGGTTCCAGACGAATTCGCCGGTCTGCTCGATGTTGTTCAGGCTGTCTTTGCGGCCGATGCTGCAAAAACCAATGATTGGCGGCACGTAGTTGAAGGCGTTGAAGAAGCTGTAGGGCGCCAGGTTGAGGTTGCCCTGGGCGTCGTGGGACGAAATCCAGCCGATGGGGCGCGGACCAACGATAGCGTTGAACGGATCGTGGGGCAGGCCGTGGCCCTTGGAGGGTTCGTAGAAATGAATATCGTCTGACATCGCAGCTCCTGGGTCATCAGGCAAAACGGGCGGGTGCTGGTAAGCAATCAAGGTCGTCATAGTGCAAGCGCTGCGCTGAGGATGCCAGTGCTCGCCCGTTTCGCAGCCAAAAAAAAGCCCGACATAAGCCGGGCTACAAAGGGAGTTCGGAGGAGAACTGTAAAACGTGAAACCTGAAGCGTGAAACCTGGATCAGCTGACGCGGTTGGCGCCTACGTGGTCGGCACCGTCAGCGGCCAGACGGTTTGCACCGACGTGATCAGCGCCATCGGCAGCCTGGCGGTTTGCACCAACGTGGTCGGCACCGTCAGCGGCCAGGCGGTTTGCACCGACGTGGTCAGCGCCATCGGCGGCTTGACGGTTGGCGCCTACGTGGTCGGCACCGTCAGCGGCCAGGCGGTTTGCACCGACGTGGTCAGCGCCATCGGCGGCTTGACGGTTGGCGCCTACGTGGTCGGCACCGTCAGCAGCCAGGCGGTTTGCACCGACGTGGTCCGAACCGTCGGAAGCCTGACGATAAGAGCCAGTGTGCGAAGCATTAGTGTGGGAAGAACCACCTTCGGCAACCACATTACCGTTCAATGCAGAATGGGTATCCGAAACAGGCAGAGCGAAAGCGCTCGACGCCAGGATGGACAGACTAAGACCAAAAAGGATATTTGAAGTTTTCATGAGGGTTGCTCCAACTAAGTTCAATAATTTTTTCAACTTGGGTATGGAGCTAATGTTACGCGCGTACGGATTAAGTAGAAGTTAACAAGCTTGCTAACGACCATCGTTGAAAATGATAGTCCGCTGGAGCGCCCGGTTTTGAGGCGTTTCAGCGATTTCGGCCTCGAAATGGGGCGAAAACTGTCAGAGCTGACAGTTTTGTCTCTTGACAGATCGTGCGTTGTGTGATTTTGACTTTTGTCGCTTATCGGTTTGCGTGATGCCGACAAATTCAGCAGATTCATGTCGTCATTTGCGCAAATGCTGGTTGCGGGTAGCCGAGGGGCGAGAAAGGCCCGTAAATTCAGGGGGTTTGGAAATCTTTCAGGCCAGAAAAAACTAAGCCCGGCAGAAGCCGGGCTGGGAGGGAACAGCTTTTGAATCAGCTCAGGCGGTTTGCACCGACGTGATCGGCACCGTCAGCAGCCAGGCGATTTGCACCAACATGGTCAGCACCGTCAGCAGCAACGCGGTTGGCACCAACGTGGTCAGCGCCGTCAGCAGCAACGCGGTTGGCACCTACGTGGTCAGCGCCGTCAGCGGCAACGCGGTTGGCACCTACGTGGTCGGCACCGTCAGCAGCAACGCGGTTGGCACTTACGTGGTCAGCGCCGTCAGCAGCAACGCGGTTGGCACCTACGTGGTCAGCGCCGTCAGCAGCAACGCGGTTGGCACCTACGTGGTCAGCGCCGTCAGCAGCAAGGCGGTTGGCACCTACGTGGTCAGCACCGTCAGCAGCCACTCGGCCGATATTGGTGTGGGAAGAGCCGTTCTCTGCAACTACTGGTGCGTTGACGTGTTTGCTTGCGTCAACACTTGGAAGTGCAAAAGCGCTGCTAGCCAGAATCGAGAAAGCCAGGCCGAAGATCAGTTTGTTAGTTTTCATGGTAGTTGCTCCAGATCGATTAAGTAGTGGGTAACTCGGTATGGAGTTAACTTTACTCGGCTCTGGATTATTAAGAAGTCAATCGCATTGGTAGCGAACATCGCTGAAATTGATACTACGCAAACCGGCTGAAGATTCAGTGAGTTAGCTGCCATGGCAGCGAAAAAAAGGGCGGCTCACCTGGGTGGCCGCCCCTCATTGCGTACGAGAAACCCGTAGCAGCCCGGCCGGGCGGCGTTCCGCTTGCCGGCGGGGGCGGCCTCAAGATCGCCCCCGCCGGCAAGCCGTGCTGCTACGGTCCGTGTCAGTCGGTCTCGATCCGCGAGTGCTTCTGGGTGTCCTTCATGAACACATACACCAGCAGCGATATCGCGATGCAGCCCGTGACGTACCAGTAGTAACCCGTCTCCATGCCAATGCTCTTGAACCACAGCGCGATGTATTCAGCGGTGCCGCCGAAGATCGATACGGTCAATGCGTAGGGCAGGCCGACGCCCAGGGCGCGGATTTCGGTGGGAAACAGCTCGGCTTTGACCACGGCGTTGATCGAGGTGTAGCCGCTGACGATGATCAGCGCTGCCATGATCAGGAAGAACGCACCCCACCAGGTCTGGATGGTGTGCAGGGTGCTGAGGATCGGCACGGTGCAGATCGTGCCCAGCACACCAAAGGCGATCAGGATCGGGCGACGGCCGATTTTGTCCGACAGCGCGCCGATTACAGGCTGCAGGCACATGAACAGGAACAGCGTGGCGGCAGAGATGGTGGTGGAGTCGGAGATGCTCATGCCGACCGTGTTCACCAGGTATTTCTGCATGTAGGTGGTGTAGGTATAGAACGCCAGCGTGCCGCCCATGGTCAGGCCGACCACGGTCGCCAGTTCCTTGGGATGACGCATCAGGGTGCGCATCAGGCTTTCCTTGGCCTTGTCCTTTTCCTTCTTCTGGGTGAAGGATTCGGTTTCTTCCATGCCGCGACGCAGGAACAGCGCGACCACTGCGCACAGGGCGCCGATGGCGAACGGGATGCGCCAGCCCCAGGCATTCAGTTGCTCGGTGGTGAGGGTCTGTTGCAGCACGATCAGCACGCCCAGCGCGATAAGCTGCCCGGAAATCAGGGTTACGTACTGAAAGCTTGAGAAGAAGCCGCGACGCTCCTTGGTCGCCATCTCGCTGAGGTAGGTCGCCGAGGTGCCGTATTCGCCACCCACGGACAGGCCCTGCAGCAGGCGGGCGAAGACCAGCAGAATCGGTGCGCCGACGCCGATGGTTTCATAGCCTGGTGTCAGCGCGATAATCAACGAGCCGAAGCACATCAGCAGCACCGACGCCATCAGCGCAGCCTTGCGGCCCTTGCGGTCAGCGTACAGGCCCATCAGCCAGCCACCGATAGGGCGCATCAGGAAGCCCACGGCGAAAATCGCCGCGGTGTTGAGCAGTTGCGCGGTCGTGTCGCCCTTGGGGAAGAAGACTTTGGCGAAGTAGAGGGAGAAAGCGGCGTAGACGTACCAGTCGTACCACTCGACCATGTTGCCGACCGAGCCTGAGAAAATGGATTTCAGGCGGCTTGCGGTGGTTTTTTCAGCAACAGGCGTGGCAGCCGATCCGTGCGGGACAGCGTTGGGAATAGCCATAGGTTTTCCTGCAAGTCATTGTTTTTAGAGGATCGCAGCGATGCGTTCTGACTTGGGTAATAGCAGGAGCTGTGCCAAGCGTTGAGAAGCCCGGTCTAGAAGGGTTTGTCATGAAGTGATGAGCGGAAATCCGCCGATTGGCCCGTTATGCGTAAGCAAGATTTCGCCGATTCATAAGGGCCTGTAGGAGTGAGCTTGGTCGCGATGGCGGTGTGTCAGCCAGCCTATTGACTACAGAATGGACGCTATCGCGAGCAAGCTCACTCCTACAGGGGATCGTCGTTTGAAAGGAACTGTTCGCGCGCCAGCCCATGGCGCTGCATCTTCTCGTTCAGCGTCCTGCGCGGCAGTTGCAACTCGTGCATCACGGCCTTGATGTCGCCCTTGTGCCGGCTCAGCGCCGAGCGCAGGCAATGGGCCTCGAACGCCTCTTGCTGGGCCACCAGCGACTGACCGGTGGGCGCCTCGACTGAGGCGGGGCTGTCCAGCCCCAGCAATTGCCGCTCGGCGGCGTTGGCAAGTTCGCGCACGTTGCCCGGCCAGTCGTGGCTGAGCAAATGGCTCAATTGCCCGCCGCTGAGCATAGGTGCCGAACGGCCCAGGCGCTCTGCGGCCTGGCGTGAGAAGTGGGCAAACAGCAGCGGAATGTCTTCGCGTCTCTCGCGCAAGGGCGGCAGGCGCAGTTCGGCGATGTTCAGGCGATACGCCAGGTCTTCACGGAAACGTCCGGCGCGCGCCTCCTCGAGCAGGTCGGGCTTGGTCGCGGCGATGATGCGCAGGTCAACCTCGATACTCTGGTTGGAGCCCAGTCGCTCCAGGCGTCGGTCCTGAATTACCCGCAACAGCTTGACCTGCTGGGCCAGCGGCATGCTTTCGATCTCATCGAGAAACACCGTTCCACCATGGGCGAATTCCAGCTTGCCGATGCGCTTGCCTTGGGCGCCGGTGAAGGCACCGCTTTCATGCCCGAACAGCTCAGCCTCGAACAGCTGTTCTGGAATGGCCGCGCAGTTCACCGCCACAAAGGGCTTCTTCGCTCGAGGCCCGAAGTCGTGCAGGCAACGGGCGACCATTTCCTTGCCGCTGCCGGTCTCGCCGCGGATCAGCACGTTGACCGGCAATTGCGCCAGATCCAACACCTGACGGCGCAGGGTCTGCATGGCCGGCGACAGGCCCAGCAGCGTGGCATCGAGCCGGGTGCGGGTGTCGGCCTGATGGAGCAGGCGCCTGTTCTCTAGCACCAGTTCGCGTTTTTCCAGGGCGCGGCGCAGGCTGTCCAGCAATGTTTGCGGGGTGAAGGGCTTTTCCAGGAAGTCATAGGCGCCGTCGCGCATGGCTTCCACGGCCATGGGCACGTCGCCGTGACCGGTCAGCAAGATCACCGGAAGGTCGGCGTCCCTGGCCCGTAAATGCCCTAACAGCTCCAGGCCGCTCATGCCGGGCATGCGTACGTCGCTCAGGATCACGCCGGGAAAGTGTTCCGGCAGTTGCCGCAGGCAGTCCTCGGCGCGGCTGAACAGTTGCACGTCGAAGCCTGAGAGCGACAGCCACTGCTGCACCGCTTCGCGAATGGGGGCTTCGTCGTCGACCAAGATCACCGAGTTCAACATGCGGGTTCGGCCTCCGGGGCGCGGGTCAGGGAAAAGGAGAAGCGTGCGCCGTCGTTCAGGTTCTCGGCGCACAGGCGCCCGCCCGATTCATGGACGATGGCATAGGACACCGCCAGCCCCAATCCCAGGCCATCGCCCACCGGCTTGGTGGTAAAGAAAGGGTCGAAGATGTCAGGCAGATGCTCAGCGTCAATGCCGCCACCGCTGTCGCCGACCGACAGCCGCCACTGATCGCCGTCCTCGTGGATGCGGATCTCCAGGCGTTTGTGCGGCTTGTCGCGCATCGCATCCAGAGCGTTGCGCAGCAGATTGATCAACACCTGTTCCAGACGTATGGCGTCGCCACGAACCCAGGCCGGGCGGGTCAGGTCCAGTACGCAGCAAATCCGTTCATCGCGGATGCGCGCATCGAGCAGCAGCAGCGCCTGATCCACCACGCACGCCAGATCCAGCCGCTCGCGCAGCCCGCTGGGGCTTTTGCGGGCGAAGGTCTTGAGGTGCCCGGTGAGGGCGGCCATGCGCGTCAATTGCTGGTCAATCGGCGCCAGTGCCTGGTAGGCGTCGTCGATCCGGCCATGATCGAGCAGCAAGCGCAGCGTCGCCAGTTGCATGCGTTGAGCGGTCAGCGGCTGGTTGATTTCGTGGGCCAGCGCGGCGGACATCTGCCCCAGCGCCGCGAGTTTGGCGGACTGCACCAGCCCGTCCTGGGCAGTTTGCAGGTCACGGGTGCGCTCTTCTACCAGCTGCTCCAGCTCTTCCCGGCTGCGCTGGCGCAGTTTCGCCAGACGCCAGCGCTGGTAGAGGAACAGACCCAGAAACACCAGGGTCAGCCAGGCGCCTGCCGCTGCCAGTCCGGCGTTGCGGATGTCTTCATTGGCCGGTTGCGGTTTGCGCAGCAGGTGCAGCGTCCAGCCTTCCGGTTGCAGGGGCAGCGATTGCCACAGGTAATCGGTCGGCCCGTTGGGTGCCTCGACGCGGTTCAACTGGCTGTTGTCGCTGAAGGTGCGAAGGGGCTGCCGGGTCAGCGGCGACAGCGGTTGTTTGTCGTACTGGCGGGTACTGGCCAGCTCGGCGCGATCCTGTTCGGACAGGTCATGCAGGGCGCGATAACGCCAGCCGGGCTGGTTGGCGATGAACACGATGCCTTTTGCGTCGCTGACCAGCAGCAAGTCGTCACCTTGGCCCCAGGTGTGCTCAAGGTCGGGGAATTCTAGCTTGACCACCATGGCGCCGATGAATTGCCCGGCATCGTCGCGCACGGCATTGGCCAGGAAGTAACCGGGGATGCCGCTGGTCACGCCCACGGCGTAGAACCGCCCAACGCCGGTGGCCTTGGTCTGGGTGAAATAGGGCCGAAAGCCGTAGTTGTGCCCGACGTAACTGCTGGGCAGTTTCCAATTGCTGGCGCCGATGGCCAGCCCATTGCGATCCAGCAATTCCAGCGTCGAGGACTGCGCCGCGCCGTTGATCTGTTCCAGCTTGAGGTTGAGGGTCTGGGTTGTCTGCGGATCGACCGGGCCCTTGAGCGCGTCGCGCAGTTGCGGGTCCAGTGCCAGCACCGCCGGCAGGGCGCGGTAGCGTTCGATCAGGGTTTGCAGGGTGTTGGCGTACAGCGACAGTTGCGACTGGGCACGCGCGGCGTCATCTTCCAGGGCGTGGCGCTGGGCCTGATGCATCGCCAGCGTCGCTACCATGGCGGCACCGGCGAGGATCAGCAACACGTAGAGAAGAAGGCGAGCGGAGCGGGGCATGGGATCAGCCTGTACTCGACGATTTTCCGGTGGGTACACGGTCCGTAGCAGCACGGCTTGCCGGCGGGAGCGTCCTTGAGATCGCTCCCGCCGGCAAGCGGAACGCCGCCCGGCCGGGCTGCTACGGGACGGTATCGCCTGTCAGTCGATGTTTATTGCAGAGTAAAGGTGGTTTCCTTCACGTCTGCCGAGTCCAGGCCGATCATCAGCTTGAAATCGCCCGCTTCGGCCGCGTACTTGAGCGACGGGTTATAGAACTTCAGGTCTTCTTCGGTCAGGGTGAAGGTCACGGCTTTTTCTTCGCCTGGCTTCAACATGATTTTCTGGAAGTTCTTCAGCTCTTTCACCGGACGGCTCAAGGACGCTGCGACGTCGCGCAGGTACAACTGAACCACGGTTTCACCCGCGACCTTGCCGGTGTTCTTGACCTGAACGGTCGCCGTGATCTTGTCCTTGCGGGTCATCTTGTTGACCGACAGCACGATATCCGAGACGTTGAACTGGGTGTAACTCAGACCGTAACCGAACGGGAACAGCGGGCTGGTCGGCTCCTCGAAGTAGTTCGAGGTGTAGTTCGAATCGTTGACGCGATACGGACGCCCGGTGTTCAGGTGGTTGTAATACGCAGGCACCTGGCCCACGGAGCGCGGAAAGGTCATCGGCAGTTTGCCCGACGGGTTGTAGTCGCCGAACAGCACGTCAGCCAGTGCGTTGCCGCCTTCGGTGCCCAGGAACCAGCTCTCGACCATTGCATCGGCCTGCTTGTTTTCCTCGCCCAGCGCCAGTGGCCGGCCGTTCATCAGCACGATCACCAGCGGCTTGCCAGTGGCCTTGAGGGCCTTGATCAGGTCGCGCTGGCGACCCGGCAGCACGAGATCGACCCGGCTGGCGGCTTCGTGGGACATGTTGCGCGACTCACCGACCACTGCAACCACCACGTCGGCGCCTTGAGCGACCTTGACCGCTTCATCGATCATTTCCTGTTCGGGACGGCCGTCGATGTGAATCTGGTCGTCCATCTTGTTCAGGTAGGTGATGGCTTCCTGGTTGTCGGTGACGTTGGAGCCTGGCGCATACACAAGCTTCGCCTTGTCGCCGACGGCATTGGCCAGGCCGTCGTAGGCGCTGACGGTCTGGCGTGCGAGACCTGCGGCCGACCAGCTGCCGAGCATGTCCAGCGAGCTCTTGGCCAGCGGACCGACCACGGCAATGGTGCCTTGCTTCTTCAGTGGCAGCGTTTCGTTGGCGTTTTTCAGCAGGACGATACTCTTGCGTGCCACATCGCGGGCTTCTGCGCGGTGCAGGCGGTTTTCCGCGTTGCGGTCGACCGGATCGTCCACGGCAGCGCCGATGCGCAGGTACGGGTTGGCGAACAGGCCCATTTCCCACTTCGCGCCGAGCACTTCACGCACGGCGTTGTCGACTTCCTTGATCGACACTTCGCCGCTCTTGACCAGCGCCGGCAGTTCTTCGCCGTAGGCCTTGTCGTTCATGCTCAGGTCGACGCCGGCCTTGATGGCCAGCTTGGCGGCTTCGCGGAAGTCCTTGGCCACACCGTGGTCGATCAATTCCTTGATCGCGCCGTGGTCGCTGACGGTGACGCCCTTGAAGCCCCAGTCCTTGCGCAATACATCCTGCAGCAACCAGGTGTTTGCGGTGGACGGCACGCCGTTGATCGAGTTGAGGGCGACCATCACGCCACCCGCACCCGCGTCGATGGCGGCGCGATACGGCGGCAGGTAGTCCTGCTGCATGCGTACCGGGCTCATGTCGACGGTGTTGTAGTCGCGGCCGCCTTCAACGGCGCCATACAGGGCGAAGTGCTTCACGGCAGCCATGATGCTGTTCGGCGCCTGGGTGCTGGTGCCCTGGAACGCGCGGGTCATGGTGGCGGAGATGCGCGACACCAGGTAGGTGTCTTCACCGAAGCCTTCGGAGCTGCGGCCCCAGCGGGCATCGCGCGTGATGTCGACCATGGGGGCGAAGGTCATGTCCACGCCGTCAGCCGCCGCTTCGATCGCCGAGACACGGCCCGTGCGGGTGATGGCGTCCATGTCGAAGCTCGAGGCCAGGGCCAGGCTGATCGGGAAAATGGTGCGCTGGCCGTGGACCACGTCATAGGCGAAGAACATCGGGATCTTGTTGCGGCTGTGCAGCACTGCGGCGTCCTGCATGGCGCGGTTGTCCGGCAGGACCACGGAGTTGAACGTACCGCCGATGCGGCCGGCCGCGATTTCCTTGGCGATTTCCGGCTTGGGCATCTCAGGGCCGATGCTGATGAGGCGCAGTTGCCCGATCTTTTCGTCCAGGGTCATCTGCTTCATCAGATTGGAGATGAATGCATTCTTGGCTTGTAGCGTGGAGAGGTTGCTGGCGGGAGTGGTGGCTGTCTGCGCCCAGGCGGACTGACTGGCCAAACCGACCACAAGACTCAATAAACACAGCTTATTCATGAATGATTTTCTCAGGACCTTGGCCGGCAACTCGCGCGTAATACCGGGCAGCCTTTGTTTTTGGTGTGAAACCTTTGGTTTTTATTGTCGCCAGGGTCACGAGCCGCTGAACTCCTGATGCATCCGGGCATCACTAGCGCAGCGAGTTTTATCCGGTTGCGCCCTGGCAATCCAGAGCCCTGATGACGCGATGGGTCAAGATTATGCCGGGGATCGTCCGATTTAGCTAAAGTCATGTCTGACGGGTGATTATCCAAAGACGGATCTAAGGCCAGGAAGGAGCGTACAGACCATGCAAATAGAGCGTTACGGGCACATTCGGGGCAGTCGTTACAATTTGTCACTGACGCTGCTGATGTTGCTGAGCACCTTGCTGGCGGGCTGCGGCATCAACAACATTCCGACGTACGACGAGCAAGTCAAATCCGCGTGGGCCCAGGTACAGAACCAGTACCAGCGGCGCGCCGATCTGATCCCCAACCTGGTCGAGACCGTCAAAGGCTACGCCAAGCAGGAACAGGAAACCCTGACCGCCGTGATCGAGGCACGCGCCAGGGCCACCTCGATCCAGATCGACGCCAACACCCTGAACGATCCGGCCCGACTCAAGCAGTTCCAGGATGCACAGGGCCAGTTGACCGGGGCGCTGAGCCGCCTGATGGTGGTGTCGGAGCGCTATCCTGATCTCAAATCCAACCAGAATTTCCTCTCGCTGCAATCGCAGCTTGAAGGCACGGAAAATCGCATTGCCGTGGCACGGCGGGACTTCATCGCGGCAGTCGAGCGGTACAACACCGAGATCCGCACCTTTCCCGGCCGGCTCTGGCATACGGTGATGTACAGCGACTTGCCGATCCGTCCGAACTTCGAAGCCACTGCTGCGGATGCCGACAAGGCCCCGCAAGTGAAATTCTGATGCGCCGCCGCGCGTTGTTGATGTGCCTGGCAATGTGCCTGGCGCTGTTCGCCAGCGTGGCAGAGGCTGCGCTGAAGTTCCCGGCCTTGAGCGGTCAGGTGGTCGATGGCGCCGGGATGCTCGACAACCAGAGCCGCGAGCACATCGCGCAGATGCTGCGCGCCCATGAGGAGCTGACCACCGAGCAGGTCGTGGTGGTCACCGTGCCCAATCTGCAAGGCAGCACCATCGAGGATTTCGGCTATCAACTGGGGCGTTTCTGGGGCATCGGTCAGCAGGGCAAGGACAACGGCGCGCTGCTGATCGTCGCCAAGGAGGAGCGCAAGGTGCGCATCGAGGTGGGGTACGGCCTGGAAGACCGGCTCACTGATGCCCAGTCTTCGGTGATTATCAACCAGATCATCACGCCGGCGTTCAAGCAGGGCGATTTTGTCACGGGTATCACCCAGGGCGCCGAGGCGATGGTGCAGGTGTTGGGCGGCGATCCTTTGGCCGAGCCTGTGGTCGGAGCGTCAGGTGGCGACGATGTGACGGACTGGAAGATGAGTCTGTTGTACCTGGTGCTGTTCGTGGCCTTCATCTATATCAACATGCGCTGGGGCCGTGCGTTCGGCGGTTTGGCCGGCGGCTATATAGGCTCGGGCGGCGGTGGTGGCTTTGGCTCTGGCGGCTCCGGTGGCTCGGGCTCGGGAGGCATGCGCGGCGGGGGTGGCAGTTTTGGTGGCGGTGGTGCGTCTGGTGGCTGGTAGTCGATCATTCAAAAGGGTTGTTGTGCATGGCATTGCTTAATGAAGACGAACAGCGGCAAGTCGCCCAGGCGGTCGAGGCGGTCGAGCGGCTGACCGACGCCGAACTGGTCACGGTGCTGGCCGCCAGTGCCGACGACTACGCCTATGTGCCGCTGATCTGGGCGGGGGTGGTGGCGTTGCTGCTGCCGGGGCTCATCAACTTTTATCCCGGCTGGCTCAATGCCAACGAACTGCTGCTGACGCAGATCGCGACTTTCATTCTGGTGGCCCTGGTGTGCCGGCATCCGGACATGACCTCGCGCCTGGTGCCCGTTTCGGTGCGGCATTGGCGGGCCGGGAGTCTGGCGCGGCGGCAGTTTCTCGAACAGAACCTGCACGCGACTGCCAATGGAACCGGGGTGCTGATTTTCGTCAGCGAGGCGGAGCGCTACGTTGAAATCATCGTCGACGACGGCATCGCCCGACACGTGGACGATCTGGTCTGGCGCTCGATGGTCGATGTGTTCACCACCCAGGTGCGTGAGGGCAAGGTGCTTGAAGGCTTCGTGGGCTGCATTCGGTCGTGCGGCGAAGTGCTGGCCGACCAGGTGCCGGTGACCCAACCACGCAATGAACTGCCGAACCGGTTGGTCATATTGAAACCGTAGCAGCACGGCTTGCCGGCGGGGCGTTCTCCAGGTCGCCACGCCGGCAAGCCGGACTGCTACGGGCGTGAAGCCCGCGCCATAATAAAATGCACATATCGAACGAACCGGCCTTAAAATACCGCCCTCGCATTTTCCGCTCCCGAGGCTGTACCCGATGTCCGCCACCGCACCCAACGCCCCTGCGGCACAGGATCACCGTGCTCAGTTCCTGAGCCTGCTCGATACCTGCCTGACCCAGAACTCGCTCATCAAACTCGTGTTGGCCAAGCACGTGGGAAGCGAGGCCGAGTTGCAGCGGATCATCATCAAGCCCACCACGATCAAGGATCAGCCGTGCCTGTCCTTCGTCTATCGGTACAAGACCCGCGACATCACCAAGAACCACCCGCTGGCCGAAGCCCAGGCGCTGATCGCTGACCTGTTGCCGGAGTCGTTCAAGAACGCCCATTTGCTCTCGCTCACTGACGAGGTGCAGCTGGAGTTCAGCAAGAAGGGCAAGACCACGCTGTTCCGCAACACCTCCCAGCAGCAGCGCGAGGCGCCTTCGGTTGGGCATGATCGCGAGAAAAAACGCTATCTGGAGCTCAGCCGCCCGTTCCTGACCGACCTGGGTGTCACCAACAGGCAGCATGAGCTGATTCCGGCGATGTCGCGCAAATGGAAGCAGATCAACAAGTTCATCGAGGTGTTTTCCCACGCCCTGACGACCTCGCCGATCAAGCTCGACAAACCGGTGACCGTGGCGGATTTCGGCTCGGGCAAGGGCTACCTGACCTTCGCCATTCACGACTACCTGCGCAACACCCTGCAGGCCGAGGGCAACGTCACTGGCGTAGAACTGCGCGAAGACATGGTCACCCTGTGCAATAACGCAGCGGCGCGGCTGGAGCATCCAGGGCTGGTGTTCAAATGCGGTGATGTGCGTTCGGTGGCGCCGAGTGAACTGGACGTGATGATCGCGCTGCATGCCTGTGACATCGCCACCGATTACGCGATTCACACCGGCATTCGCTCCGGCGCATCGATCATCATGTGCTCGCCGTGCTGCCACAAACAGATCCGCTTGCAGATCCAGAGCCCCACGCTGCTCAAGCCGATGCTGCAATACGGCCTGCACATGGGCCAGCAGGCCGAAATGGTCACCGACGCACTGCGCGCCTTGTTGCTGGAGGCCTGTGGCTACGAAACCAAAGTGTTCGAATTCATCTCTCTTGAACATACCAACAAGAACAAGATGATTCTGGCGGTCAAGCGCGCAACGCCTGCCGATCCGGCTGAATTGCTGGCGAAGATCCAGGAACTGAAAACCTTCTACAACATCAGCGAGCAGTGCCTGGAGACGCTGCTCCAGGCGGATGGCCTGCTCGGTTAAACCCGGGTTGCCAACACGGGCTTGGGTGCGATGACGGCCGTCTTGCGCCCGATGGCCAGGGTCACGACCACGCCTGCGGCGAAGATCCAGGTGATCGGGTCGATGTGTTCACCGAAGAACAGCGCCGAAAACGCCATGGTGAAGAACAGCTGCACCAGTTGAATCTGGCTGACCCGCGCAATGCCGCCCATCGCCAGCCCCGCGTACCAGGCAAAAAAGCCGATGAATTGCGAGAACAGCGACACGTAGCCGAATGCCCACCAGGCCCCCGGCGAAATCGGTCCCTGATGTTGCGATGCCAGGTAGCCAACCGGAACGATCAGCACCGGGATCGAAATCACCAGCGCCCAGCAGATCACTTGCCAGCCGCCCATCTGCTTGGCCAGTCGACCACCTTCGGCATACCCCAGGCCGCCAATGGCTACAGCGCCAACCATCAACAGATCCCCCGCCTGAAGATTGCCCGCCCCACTGATCAGCGCGTAACCCAGCACCAGGACGCTGCCCATCGCCGCACATCCCCAGAAGGCTTTCGACGGCCGCTCGTGGGACAGCCACGCTGCGTAGATCGCTACCAGCAAGGGCTGCAGCCCGTTGACCAATGCCCCGTGGGACGCAGGCAAGGTTTTCATTGCCCATGCCGACAGCACTGGAAAGCCGATGATCACCCCCAGCGCAACCACCATCAGCGCCTTGAACTGCGCGCGCGTTGGCCACTTCTCCCGGCGCCAGAGCAACAGTGCCGCCGCCGGTATCGCCGCGAACAGCGCGCGGCCCAGGCCGTTGAGCAGCGGATGGATTTCCTGGACGACAATGCGGGTCATGGGCAGGGTCAGGCTGAAGATCACCACCCCGATCAGCCCGAGGGCCATACCGGTGTTTTCGCGAGAGGACATGTCGAATCGTGCCTTGTTGTTATGGGTCAGAAACAGGCATCCATTCAGCCACAAAACCCGGGCGAGTCCCCTTAACAGATACCGACAGAATCGACCGTACACTTCACGTGAAGAGGGAAACGCCATTCATGAGGATTTTTCGCAGCAGGGCGCAAGCGAATCGAATCTTGGTTCGAAACTTGAATGCAATCTTGCTGCAACAGTTTGAAGGTCAAATGGTTGCCATCGAAATTAGCCAGGAGAACGATCGTGTCGGTCATCGGAAAGTGGGCGTTGCAAGGTGTCGTGATGTTTCTGTTCGCATGGATGGCGACTGTAGCGGCTCAGTGGTCAGCGAGTGTCGGTAATTCGACGAGCAGCGACCGCCTTGCCGCCTTGACCAGCACCCGGATCCCCACCGGGTCGCTCGCCGCCGGCGTCAATAAAAATGCAGCCGGTAACGTGGTCGTGGCCGGGGCCTTGTCGGAAGGTAACGAGTAAGCGAGCGGCGCTGGGAAGATTGGAAGCGGCGGTGGTTTGAGGGATCAGAAACCGGACCTTTTGAGGTCCGGTTTTTTGTTTGTAGGGCGCAGAGGGTGGGGGGGGCGGGCATCGCTGAAGGCGGGTCGGCGATCAGCCCTTCTTCTGCTCCACCAGTTCCTTCAACCGAGCCACCGGCACCTGCAATTGCGGATCACCGAGGGGGTGGGTTTTGGCGTCGAAGAATTTCAACTCTATGTTCTGCCCCTCGAACAATGCTGAGTAGTGCCGCTTCTGGTGCTGGATGAAAGCTTCACTGCGCGGCAGGATCGAGATCGCAAGGGTTTTGGGGCGGGCCTGCAGCACGGCATCGAGAATGTGCCGGTCCTGTTTGCCCAGCGCGTGGCCGAAGATGCACAGTGCGCCTTCATGCTGCGCAAGCTGGGCGTGGCAGTACGAGAGGTAGTCCGAGCCGCGGATGATCTTCATCTTGTCGGCGCTGCGGCCTTCGCAGACGAACAGGGGCACATCCTCCAGCGCGTTCACCGCGAAACTGCCGAGCAAGGTGCTCTCCGATGACAACAGCTTGCGGGCGCTGCCGTCGAAATTCTTCACCAGGTGCATGCCGCCGTGCAGATAAAGGATGCGTGTGGCATTGCTGTCGGTGCGGTGAAGGTTGAACACGGCGTCGTCATCGAACAGGTCGTCGAATGGGTGCGCGCCATGCATCACCGCCCAATAGGCGAGCAGATCGTAGTTCGTCGAGTACACAGTTGCGTACTGACTCAACGCCTGGCTGATCTGCGCGACGCTCGATGCCTGCATCAGGCGCCATGGGATATGCGCCGAGCGGATGCCGTGAATCAACGCTTCCTTGATGGCGAAGTAGCGGTTGCGCGGCGACGACGAACTGATGGTGAGCGCGGCGTTGACCCGCATCGCGACTTTAAGGCCGCTGAGTACAGGCTCGAAGTTTTCGGTTTCCATGGACTTGAACAGCGCCAGTTCAGTCGGGCTCAGGGGCTTGTTGCGCGTGGTTTGCGCAAGGTCGAACAGCGAGTCGTAGGAGAAGTTTTTCCAGACTGCCAGGCTTGCGCCATTACCCAGCAACAGTCCGGTGCATGGGTGGGCGGTTTGCAACTGCGTCCAATTGTCCAGTTCGGCATCAAAATCCGTGAATTCCATCGTCTCGCTTCGCAATCAGGTGAGCAGGCTGACCTGCGGCCAGAACGGAGTGGACTTATAGGAAAGCACGGTCGGTGTTGTCAACGCCCGATCCTTCGTTACACCGCCCGGCAGATATTTCGAACTGCCACACAGCGCCTGTTTCTAACCCTTGAACCCCAAATCCGGTTCGCTTGAGAGGCGATCATGAAAACCGATCCTGTGAACACTGCCGCCGCCCAGAGCCCCGGCCCGAACCCCAACCCTATGGAAACGACGAGAGGCACTGAATCCGAGCGTCAGGCCCAGGAATTCGAACGGGTTGAGAAGACTGACGAACAACACCCCGAAACTCCTCCACCCCAGACCTGGAAGCATCCGGACGATGGGAAAAGCCTGTCAGAAAAGGATCAGGAAATACCGCTCAACCCCTGACGACCATCTGTCCAGCGGATGCCTTCTCGCTTGCCGCCGGGTGTAAGGTTTTTCGGGAAAACTGCACACAACACTCTCGAAACGAGAGGGAGGTTTCCATGCACAGTGCGATGCTCAGCAAAACGCATTTCAATGGTTACGACGTGATTAACGTCAACAACGGCCCATGGCGGGTCTGCACCCATCACGACCGCTTGGGAAGCTTCAATACCCGGGAAGAGGCCATGGCGTTTGCCGCGTCTCTGCCAGCCCATCAGGAGCGTACGGCGATGCGGGCTCAGCCCAGTGTCGCCCAGATGAAAGCACCTGAGGCAAAGAAAGCAGCGCCGAAGGCCAAGGCAAAAGCGAAGAAATAGAACGCTTGAAAGCACCGTAAGTCCCGGCGAGATCGGGGCTTACGGTGAGTATTGGGTAGGTGAGCAGGACCCTTTCCGCGCTCCAGTGCTCAATTAATGTAATGAATTGTGTTATCCCCCTATCTCACGCATCCCCATTACAAATCCCTGAAAGTAGGGCAAATCGCGGTTGATAGAATTTCGCTGTTGTGAATGCGATCTATTCTCCTCCACGAAGGCCGACTGATGTCCTCCCCAACCCGACTCAACCTTTCGCGTGGCGCCCGCCTGTCGCCTGTATCACCTCGTTCTCAAACCCTGGCTCCCTTGATGGGTCTGGCGACATTCATGGCGTTGCCGATGTCGAGCTGGGCTGCGGATCAGGTGCAGACCAATGGGCAGGCGATCACGGGTGACTTGACCCTGCCGGCTACCACCATCGATAGCCAGAGCGATGCGCCGTACAACAGCGACAAGCTCAGTTCGTCCAAGTCGACCGAGCCGCTGCTGGACACGCCGCAAAGTGTGACGGTCATCAACTCGCAAGTGCTCAAGGAGCAGAACGCCCAGAGCCTCAAGGATGCGCTGCGCAACGTGCCGGGCATTACCTTCAACTCCGGTGAAGGTGGCGGTGGGGTGGGGGACAGCCTGACCATTCGCGGTTTCAACGCCGACGGCAACATTTATCGCGACGGCGTGCGCGATCCGGCCAAGTATTCGCGCAACGATTTCTTCAACACCGAATCGGTGGAAGTGCTCAAAGGTTCCAGCTCTGCGGGCTGGGGCGTGGGGGCGACGGGCGGTGCGGTCAATCTGGTGACCAAGGCGCCAGTGCTCGATGACTTCAATCATGTCAGCGCAGGTGTGGGCACGGCGGACTACCGTCGTGGCACATTGGACGTGAACCACACCCTCGATGGCCTGGGTGAGGGCGCTGCGTTTCGGCTGAACATCATGGGTAACAATTCCGGCGTCGACGGCCGGGACTGGGTCAACGACGAGCGTTACGGATTCGCGCCGTCGCTGGCGTTGGGGCTGGGCACCGACACCCGCTTCACGCTGGCCTATGAATACATTCACGACAACAGCAACCCTGACTACGGCATCCCGACCGTCAACGGCACCAATGGCAGCAGCCCGAGTCGTGCCGGTGGTGCCAGCTGGAACAGCTATTGGGGCTGGCGCAACCTGAACTACGAGGACAATGAATCCCATCGCCTGAACATGAAGTTCGCCCACGACTTCAACGACGCGTTGAGCGTCGACACCCAGTTCACCTATTTCCATCTGGATCACGACTACTTCATCACCACCCCGGGCGGCGATGCCACGGCGGGCGCTCCAGGCATTCAAGCCGGCAGCGGCATTTACCGGCGCAACGTCAACACGCCCGCACGCAGCCAGACCAACGAGACGTTCAGCAACCAGACCAACCTGACCTGGAAGGTCGACACCTTCGGCATCGGCCACACGCTGGTCGGCGGTTTCGACCTGAGCAAGCAGACGCTGGACTCCAGAACCGGCGCCCTCACCGCCGCAGACCGCGCGCGCATGGGCAGCCTTCCGGTGGCCAGCAACGACTGGTCCAGATACCCGTTCAGCGCCAATACCTATACCTCGGCCAAGCAGTCGGTGGAGCAGACGGACAAGGCGTTCTACATGCTCGACACCCTGAAGTTCAACGACAACTGGCAGTTGCACCTGGCTGCGCGCCAGGACCACTTCGACACCCACGTGACCGACAACGAGAGCCGCGCCAGCCAGACCGGCGCCTGGACTGACCTGGGCAACTCCGATCAGTCGGAAAAACTCACCAGCGTCCACACCGCGCTGGTGTACAAGCCGGTGCACAACGGCAGCTTCTATATCAGCTATGCCAACGCCAAACAGCCTTCCGGCGTACTGGCCGTGGCCCAGACCGGCAGCATCGCTTCGACCAAGGGCGATCGTGGCAAGACCTACGAGCTGGGTACCAAATGGGAACTGTACGACGGTGCGCTTGAGCTGACCGGCGATGTGTTCGAGACCAAGCGTCAACTGACCTTCATTGACGATGACGAAGGCACGGCTTTCACCGGCGGCGAGGAGCGCGTGCGCGGACTCGAGCTGTCCGGCACCGGCAATATCACCCGCAACTGGTCGGTGTACGGCGGCTACATTCACGAAAACAGCAAGCTGACCAAGGCCTACAACGGCTCCGAGCAAGGGCTGGAGCTGGCGAACACACCGCAGAACGCGGTGAACCTGTGGACCACCTATAAACTGCCGCGTGATGTGTCGGTTAGCTATGGCGTGCGCTACGTCGACGAGGTGAAAATCTACCGCGGCCAGGGCGCTGTATTGACCCGCTCGGGCCAGACCACCGTGCCTGACTATGTGGTCCACGACGCCATGGTCAGTTGGCAGGCCACCCGCGATCTGGACGTGCGCATGAACGTCAACAACCTGTTCGACAAGCGCTACTGGTCCACCTACAACGGCCGTGGTTATGGCCTGCCGGGTGCCGGTCGCGGCCTGATGGTGAGCGCCGACTACTCGTTCTGACTGTACCCGCTCCGAGCCTCTGCCGCGAAGCGCTGCGGCTTGTTTTTGCAATGCTTCGGGCCTAATCTCGAAATTGAATGGGTTTTGCGCTCAGTTATTGAAATTCGAGATGGCAGGTGAGGCTTTGGACGTTATTGATCTGAAGGTGGTCGACGCGGTCGCCCGGCATGGCAGCATGAACAAGGCGGCTGTGGAGCTGAACACCGTGCAGTCGAATGTGTCCTCAAGGATCCGTTCGCTGGAAGATGAGCTTGGCGTTTCGCTGTTCCAGCGCAGCGCCAAGGGCGTTCAAGTTACCCCCGCTGGGCGGCGCATTCTTCCGTATGCGGCCAGGCTCTCCAAGTTGCTCAGCGATGCATCGGCTGCGGCTCGTGACGACGGCCAACCCTCTGGTGTGCTGGAGATCGGCACGCTGGAAACCACCCTGGCGCTGCGCCTTCCTTTATTGATTGCCCGCTTCGCCACCGCTTGGCCCGACGTGCGGCCGCTGATTCGTACCGGCACCACCAGCAGCCTGATCCAGGACGTCGTTGACTGCAGGCTTGAAGGCGCCTTTGTGGCGGGCCCGGTCAGTCATCCCGAACTGCACAGCGAAACGGCCTTTGAGGAAGAGTTGGGGCTGGTGACCTCCCGTGCGGTGCGCTCGCTGGAGGCTGTGAATACCATTGCGCACTTGAAAACCGTGGTGTTCCGCATCGGCTGTTCCTACCGGCAACGTCTGGATTCGCTGCTTGCCGGCATGGGCATCCTTGCGCCTGAACCTCTGGAGTTCGGTTCCATCGATGCGATCATTGCCTGTGTGTCCGCAGGTGTCGGCATCACCCTGTTGCCCCGAGGTGTAGTTGCCAATGCCTGGCAGCAAGGGCTGGTGGCGGTTCACGAGTTGCCGCCTGCCTTGTCACGCGTGGAAACCCTGTTCGTACGACGCCTCGACGGCCATTTCTCCAGTGCCCTGGCGGCCTTTCTCGACAGCGTGCATCAGGACAATGCCGCGCGCTTGCGCGCCGTTCCGCAACTCGCCTGAGGGTTACGCGGCTGCCTGATGGGCACGGCGCGCAGCCACCAGATCGATGACAAGGGCCAGCGCAATGGCGCCGGTGCCGATCACGAACAGCAGCGCATAATCCCCGCCGGTTGCCGAAAACAGATACGAAAATCCATAGGCCGCCACCGCCTGGAACAACGCAAAACCCACCGTCGCCGTGCGCCACGCCGGACCTTGCTGCGCGGGGTGATGCGCCAGCAATTCCTGCACCCGGCCCAGTACCAGCGGCACTGTGCCGGTAACGAATGCGCCCACCACGATGCTCGATGCCATCAGCCAGACACTACCCGTCGTAAGCGCCGGTATGCACACGCAAATCCCTTCCAGAATGAACGACAGGCGCAAGGCCCGGCCAAACCCCACCCGGTCCGCAAGCACTCCGGCCAACAGCGGGCCCAGCGTGGCCCCGATGCCGAACAGCACCCAATACTGCGCCCCGACCTCAAGCCCTTTGCCCAGGCCATGGGCGACGAACGCCACCAGGAAAATCATGTGCGGCACCCAGCCCGCAGCGTTCAGCGCGTACTCGGCATACAGGGCCTTGAGGCTGTGATTCTTCGATTGACGCGGATGCTGACTCGCAGTTGCGGGCGCCGGATCCTGCTTCGGCCAGCCCAGCCAGGCAATGGCGGTGAACGCCAGAGAAATCACGCCCAGCCCGAGCCAGGTCTGCTGCAAGCCCTGTTGCAACAACAGCGGCACGAGGGTTCCTGACGCGGCGACCCCCACGCCCACCCCCATGAAAATGATCCCGCCTGCCAGACCACGTTTAGAGGGCGAAACGTGCGCCAGCACCGCCGGCGCAGCCAGCACCATCAACGCCCCTCCGCTGATCCCGGACAGCAGACGCCAGATGAAAAACCACACATACGACACCGGAAACGCACAGGCGATAAACGCAACACTGGCCAGCAACATCATCGCCCGCAGCGCAAATGCCGTGGACGATTTCTGCGCCATCGCCCGTCCCGTCAGCGCCCCGATCAGATACCCCGCGAGATTCGCCGCACCCAGATACGCCGCTTTCGAGGAGTCGAACCAGCCAGCATCGATAATCGCCGGCAGCAGGGGTGTGTAGGCAAAGCGAGCCAGGCCGATACCCACAAGGCTCGCGGAAAACCCTGACGCAATCCCCCACTTGCTGTTGTGGGGTTGTTCGTGGGAAGTCGTGCCGTGAGTGGATGCCTGAAGTTTGCTCATCGTCGTCGCCTGCTGAATTCGGATGGAATCAGGCTACGCGTGTGCGGGGTATCTCAAGAAGCGAAAAGAAGAGATCAGGGTTATCTGTTATTTAGATACTAAGTGCACGTGCGTGCACGCGAGGTTCGCTGCTTCAAGATCGAGCAGATGACGTTCCGAGTGACGTATCGAATCAAGATTTAGTGATTGGCTGAACGGAGGGGCGTTGCAGGAGGGGAGGCTGGAGCGGGTGAAGGGAATCGAACCCTCGTTATCAGCTTGGGAAGCTGGAGTAATGCCATTATACGACACCCGCTTGTGACGCTTGCAGCGGCTGACTTTGTACCAGATGCAGGCACCGAATTGAAGCGTTAAATGCGTTGCGTGCCAAATCACTCATTGCAATGACAAGGGTCGGGATTCATCCGCCGAGGGCTGTGGGGCGGTGGCTGGCGGATGAATCCGTTCCTTGAGACCGGCATGGTCAGATTGCAAATGCATGGTTCGCGTGTACCTGTCGGTAGCGGTTTCGGCTGGGCTCGGGTGCCGGCGTGAGGAAGCTCAACAGGGCATTTCTTGAGTCCAGGCAGGCGCTTTTATGCTCCATGTCTAAAAAGTGGCCTGCGTTTTTGATGGTGCTGAAGTGGCAGTCACGTACGTGGTTTTCGAATAACCGGGCGTCGACGGCCGAAGTGTATTCGTCCCATTCCCCGTTCATGAACAGCACCGGTACATTGATGCGTTTGGTGGCCTTCAACTGTTTGTGCGTGTTGACTTCCATCACATGGTTGATGTGGTGGTGCATCTGCGCGTACTCGTGCAGGTCCAGGGAGCTGACGTGTTTGTAGTTGAAGCGCTTGAACAGCGACGGCAGGTGTTTGCCGATGGTGTTGTTGATGAGCGTACCGACTTCGTAACGATCAAATGCCCCCAGGTGTTGCTGGCCACGTTGCAGGTAGTCGCGCATCGGATCATTGATGACCGGGGAGAACGAGCTGATAACGGCTTTCTCGATACGCTTGGGCCGATGCGCGAGGGCGACCAGGGTCGGCGCGCCGCCCCATGAGAAGGACATGATGTGTTCTGCGTTGAAGTGGTCGATCAGCTCCAGCAGGATCTGCCCTTCGGTTTCCTTGGTCAGCGGACGGTCGATGATGTTGTGGGGTTTTGACTTGCCCGCGTAGGGCTGGTCGTAGAGCACCACGTTGAACTGCGGGTGCAGGTTGCGGACGGTCTGGGCGAAAGATGCTGTAGTGGCCAGTGAGCCGTTGACCAGGATGATGGTCTTTTCTGCGGCATCTGCGCGATAGAACTCCGTGTAAACCCGAAACTGGCCCTGTATATCAAGCACAGCGATTTCTGGCCTCATATCCATGTCTCCTGACGAAAAAACAGGTGTGCGCGCAACCACGTTGCACGAGTTTCGTGACAGGTAGGCAATAGCCTTGAAGGGGGGCCCATGTCGGATCGGAACAGTCTGTCCGACAGGTGTTGTTATTGGCGGGCGGTTTGCCGAACGTGTCGCTTCGAGGCGGTCGTGACGACAAAAGGTTTCTTAGAATACGTTGGTGACTCATCAGTCACATGTGGACCGACGATTGGATTCAAGCAGGCGCTGGCGGAACCCGCAAGTGCCGTTCGTGAATTGGCCTGGATGATCTGCCGGGCGGTCGAAAGGCCTCAGATCTGCTGAATCTCTTCAGCTGTCAGAGGCCGGTACTGGCCGGGTGCAAGCGCAGGGTCGAGCGCCAGCGGGCCCATGCTCTCGCGGTGCAGGTGCAGCACTTTGTTGTCGAAGAAGCCGAACATGCGCTTTACCTGATGGTAGCGGCCTTCGACGATGCTCAAGCGGGCCCGGTGGTCGTCCAGGAGAGTCAGTTGAGCGGGGAGGGTGGTGAGATTTTCAAACGCGAAGTAAAAACCTTCTGCGAATTTTGTGACGTAGTGCTCACCGATTTTCTGCTCGGTTTCGACGTAGTAGATCTTCGGCAACTTGGTGGTCGGCTGGGTGAGGCGCCGGGACCACTGGCCGTCGTTGGTGATGAGCATCAGCCCCGAGGTGTTGAAGTCCAGACGACCGGCAATGTGCAGGTCGTGCTTGTCCGGTTCGTCGAGCAGGTCGAGCACCGTTGGGTGTTGCGGGTCGACGGTGGCGCTGACGCAGCCTGGGGGCTTGTGCAGCATGAAGTAACGCGCGGGTTTGCCTGACTGCAGGACTTCGTCGTCGAGCATGACCTGGCTGAACTCGCGGACTTCATGCAGCGGATCCCTGATGGTATCGCCGTCGACCCTGACCCGGTTGGCCAGCAGCGCAAGGCGTACGTCCTTGCGGCTGAAGCGGGGCAGGTTGCTGAGAAAACGGTCGAGGCGCATGGGGTTTGGGTCGGCGTATGGGCGTTCAATGGTACGCCAAAACCGTGGCGATCAGGCTTGAGGACGCCTCGCCGGCAAGCCGGACTGCTACAGGGCGTGCGTGCAACACAAGTCGTCGTGGGCGCCGCAGATCATGGTAGCAGTCCGGCTTGCCGGCGACGGGGCCTTCAGAATCGCAGGCGCCGGCAAGCGGAGCGCCGCCCGGCCGTGCTGCTACGGGAGCTCTGTGGCTTCGAGGAGTCCTGCGCAACGCGGGCACAGGCACGCCTTGTTGCGCAGTTCTTCGGGCAGGGCGGCCAGCAGCGCGGGGTCGATGGTTTCGGTGAAGCACCAGCAGGCCTGGTCGGCCGTGCGCGGGTCGGCCAGGGTGCATTTGTTATTCTGGCCGCAGACCGGGCAGGTGTCCGGGGCGATCGAAGCGGTGGTCATGCAGGTTCTGCCATCTCGGTACAGACCCGATTGCGGCCGCTCTGTTTGGCGCTGTAGAGCGCCTGGTCGGCGCGGGCGATCAGGCTTTGCAGGGTGTCGCCTTCGTGCAGCTCGGTGAGGCCCAGGCTGACCGTGACTTGCAGGGCCGAGCCTGTGAACACGTAGGTGTGCTGCTCGGCCAGCAGGCGAATTTTCTCGGCGACGCGTCGGGCACCGCTGGTGTTGGTGTCCTTGAGCAGGATGATGAACTCTTCGCCACCCCAGCGGCAAATGATGTCGCTGTCACGCAGGCAGCGTCTGACGTCGTCGGCGAACCCGGTGAGCACTTCGTCACCGGCCAGATGACCGTGGGTGTCGTTCAAACGCTTGAAGTGATCCAGGTCCAGCAGCATCGCGGACAATGCCTTGTGGTCACGGCGGGCATCGGCAATCGCGCTCATGGCGACCTGATCGAACCCGCGCCGGTTGGGCAGGCCGGTAAGGCTGTCGAGCATGGCCTGGCTCTCGATGCGCCTCTGGAAGCGGCGAATGACGCGATTGAGCAGGTACAGCACCAGCAGCATCACCGCCAGGCAAATCGTCAGGTTCAGGTACAGCGACTGACGAATGTCGGTCAGGGCGCCGTCCTCGCGCTTGTCGACGAACAGGTACCAGTTGAGTTCCGGAATGTATCTCACGTTGAGAAAGTGCGAGTCGTCCTGCGCATCATATTGATAGCTGCCGCTTTGCGGCTTGGGCATCTGCTGGTGCAGTGCCTTGAGGTCGGGGAGGTCGCGCAGCACCTGGCCGATCTTCGCGCCTTGCGGCCCGCCCTCGGCGCCGGTCAGCACCAGGCGGCCGAAGGCATCGACGAAATACACGCTGCGTTGATAGCGCTGCTGATAGCGGTCGATGAGTTTGATGACCGCATCGACGGTCAACCCCACGCCGGTGGCGCCGATGAGGTGGTCGTTGTAGTCGAAGACCTTGTAGTTGATGAAGAAGGTCAGATTGTCTTTGTTCGCAAGGTCCGGGTCGACGTTGATCTCGTAGGGGTCGGCCATGTCGCGCACGCGGTAGTACCAGACGTCCCTGGGCTCGTCGGGACTGATCTTCTTCAGCACGCCCTTGGCCTGGTAATAGGTCAGGGTCTGGTTTGAAACGAAAAACGAGGTGTAGGCGCCGTAGTGATCCATCACCTCCTTGAGGTAACGGGTCATCTGCTGCGGGTCTTTTTCACCGGCCACTACCCAGTCACGCACGAAGGTGTCGCGCGCCATCATCGAAGACAGCAGCACCGGGCGCACCAGGTCTTTCTGGATTTCGGAGTAGACCGTGTCCGAGGTCAGCGGCAGCTCGGTGTTGACGATGCTGTCGCGGATGGCCTCCCGCGAGGCGAAGTAGCTCAGCAAGGACGTCGCCAGAAAGCCGCTCCCCAGAAGGATCACTAACGTCAACAGCAGGGAGCGTTGTGAGTGGAGCGTGGAACGAAAGGGCATGACCAGTCCGCTTGAGTGAAGAAAGTCCATTAATAGAGACATGCTAGCCTGCGGCCACAGTGTTGCGCCATGGCAGGATCGATTTTGTGCCCAGGTGCTTCAAGGTGTGATCACCAGCGTGCCGCCCGGCGCGTCAAAATTGGGCGCCCGCCCGAGCAGCGCCTTGATCGCCGAGCATCGACAATGCACCAGCAAAATCCTGTCGTAGTGAATCCCAAGGCCTTGCAGCTCCCCGAAGAGGTCCTGAAGGCTGGGGCTGGCGACGCCAAAGCGATTGCGTACAGTCAACACGTCCATGGGTGTGGCAGGAAGTGTTGGCCACGGTGAGTGCTGGCTGTTGCCGACGACCGCGCTGATGTCCTTGTAGCTTTCATAGGCGTCGCTCTGGAACTTCATCAGCTTGTAATTCTTGATCTGGCCCGGCAGCGAGGTGCCTGCCATCAATCTGCTTGCTTCTGCCTGCGAGGCAAAGGGGCCTACGCCTGGGCCTGGAGTCGCCTGTGTGTTGTCCAGTTGGGCGTAGGGCTTGACCCGTTGGCTGATGACTTTGTGCAGCTGCGGGTCGACCAGGCTATGACCGTGTGGGGCATAGACCCGAAGCTCGGTGCCATTGGGAATCTTCGTCGCCCGGCTCCAGGGCAAATGATAACCGTGGCTGCTGACGACAAGCGTGCGCGCCTGTGCGTGATGGGAGGTCCACAGCAAGAATTTTTTACCCAGCTTCCATGCCCGCACAGGGGCGGTGCCGAAGGCTGGATTGGCGGCCACACTCCAGTTCTTCAGGGTGAGGCGAGTGTTGAAGAACGGACTGAGTACCGTTTTGCGTGGAAGGGTGACGCGTTGCAGCCACGTGCCGAAGCTGCGCAGCGGCGGGGCTGTGTGCACCGCCGACGCTAGTCTTGCCGCGGAGCCCGCCCGCATGAACGCTCCCAGCAGGCGCGGGGTCGCGGGGCCCAGTTGCAGCAATCCCAGGGACAGGATCGCCAGCAGCACTTGACGGCGCTCCGCGTCACGGCCGCCAGGGAGGCTGGCGGCCTGAATCTTCAGTGACAGACTGGCGGCGCTGGCGGTCAGTGAGGCGATGGCCGCAGGTGCTAGCAGGATCGCCATCGGCGCCAGCATCAGTTGCAGGCGATCGACATATTGTGACCAGTAGCCGAGCGTGAGTTCACGGTGGGTAACGATGCTGTCTTCGGCGTCCTTGAGGCTATCGATGCGCAAATGCTCCAGGATGAAGCCGGTGGGTGATTGCGTCAGGTCCTGCATGAAGAACTCATGATGGCTGGCCTTGAAGAGCGCTTCGTTGTAGAGCCTGTCAGTCCATGGGCGCAGTATCGAGACCGGCGGGGGCGGGCGTTTCACGCCACCCCAGATCTGGAGAATGTCGTCCAGCCGCTCATGGAAGCGCATCGGCATGTGCTTCAGCAGCGTCCGGCGCCAGTATTGGCTGGCCGCCGAGAGGCTAAGGTGTGCGATCAGTTGCGCCCGGTCCTGTAGCTCCACGAATGCGTTTTGCTGACCTGGCTGATACAGGATCCAGCCGGGGTCGTGTTCTTGGTCCAATACCAGAAGCCCCGGACAGGCCGGATTGACGCCACCGATCAGGTGACCGCCGCCTAGCTGAAAACCCAGTGCGCTCCAGCGGGTCCGGCGCGCAGTGGGTGAGGTGTGATCTTCCTCCAGCGCCAGTACCAGACGATCAAACCCCTTGCGCGAGAGATCGCCGTTTTTCAGACTGAACAGCGCCTGGGCGATCAGGGTGGACGACAGGGTCCGCTCGATGGCCGTGGCTTTTTGTTCCCAGAACTTGGTGAGCCGCGCAGTCATGACCTCAAGCAGCTCAATGCTCCTGATGTAGGCCTCGATGCTCGCCGCCGTGACCGGAATTTCCCTGTCCTGGCTCCAGGCGCCTTGCCCGCTGGGGTCGGTGTAGACCACCCAGCGTCCGCCCTCGTCGTCGTAGCCGCTCGGCTCAAGGGCGCGAAAATTCTTCACGAGCGCCTGGCCGAGGGCGACTGGGAGCTCGCTGGGCATCACCAGGATGTTGGTCGGCGGGATTCTGGCGCTTCCCCAAGGTTTTCTCGACGAACCCCGCCGGTAGCGGATGAACACATGGCGGGGGTCCAGATCGATCCCGTGAGCCTGCTTGAGCCATTTGCCCATGATCCGGTCGGCAACGCCGTCGTGCGTCGGGATGCTTTCCCGCAGACCGGCCTCGCTGTGCCAGCAGCCCAGTGCCGCGACTATTGCCAATGCCGGTTCTATGGGGGGCAGCAGGTAGTCCTGCTCCGGCGGATCGCTGCCGTCGAACACTTCCAGAAACCCTTCTGTTTCGGGATGTATGAGGGCAAACAGCCTTTGCGCATTGCACAGGTAGGTGAATACATCGGTGATCTCGCTGCCCAGTTCAAGGCCGCGGGCAGTCGGTGCCAGGTTCAGATGCAGGCGGTACCAAGGTGATGCGTTGAGCGCCTGCATCACCTTCTCGGGCTTCCAGGGATTGGTATCGCTGATGTATTCGTGACAATAGGGTTGATCGCCCAGCACATGGAAATAGCAGTGCCCGGTGGTCCTGGACCGCTGGTGGAATACGCCCGGGATGGGGTCGTCGTTCAGCATTACTCCATGCAGCGTCGAACGGTGGGTCAGTGCGGCTGCGTCGAGGTGCTGCAGTGTGTCCGGCGATTGCCCCACCCCCAGGACATCCAGCCCGAGGCGGTATCCGTCGCGGCTGATCTGCCGGCGCCTGTACTGACGATCCAGACCGTCCAGAAACGACAGCCTGGCGAGCATTTGCCAGGTCTGACCATGGCGGTCCCAGAAGTGGCTCACCTGCTGGTCGTATTCCCAGGGCCAATTGGCCTGCAAGAGCAGCTTGAACAGTTTTTCCAGCGTAAAGCCTGGCAGATCCTCATGCACCGCCTGTTCGGGGACGGCACAACGTTGCAGGGCCAGCAGCGAGCGGGTTTCGAGTGTCATGCGCCCCAGTTGCCGCAGCGACAGGCGCAGTTCGAATTGTTCATTGCCAGCGGCATCTACCGCCGGATCCTGATCGGTGGTGAAGTCAACATGCGCCGCGTCAAGGTCCACAGGCTTGCGCAAATGGCCGGCCAGCATCTGGCTCCAGCGCTCATCAAGCCAGGTCAGGACCGAAGGCGGGCAGTCAAGGGCCAGTTGCCAGGCCTTGAGCAGCCAGGGCGAGCCCGAGAGCAGCCTTGCCACACGCCGGCTGCGCAGTCGCGCCAGATGTTTGTGATGCAGAATTGCAGGCGGGGCGGGGTGGCTGTCGGTGTTGTCCATGGCGGGGTATTCAGTGAGTTCAAAAGCTGCTCACTATGGCGTGTTCTGGCGGCCAAAAGCGGTAACTATGTACCACCATTGTTTGTCTTCACGGTGCTGAAGATTGCCTCAGGCAACATGGCACAGGGGCAAGGCGCGGCACCGGCCACCCTTGCCCCCGGCCTTTAGGCCTGCGCTTGCAGCACCACCACCCGTTGCCCGGAACGCACCGCCGAACCGGGCTGCACGCGAATCTCGCTGACCACCCCGGCAAACGGCGCCAGCACCGGGATCTCCATTTTCATCGACTCCAGAATCACCAGCGTCTCTCCCGCCTGCACCTGTTGTCCGACACTGACCTGCACCTGCCAGAGATTCCCCGCGATGTGGCTGTCCACGCTCAACTGGCCCGGCAGCAGGGCGGCTTCCTCGGTAAGTTCGGCCACTGCTTCGTCGCTTTCGAACGTGGCCTGGCCGTTGGCGATCCAGCGCTCGCGCTCGGCGTTGAAGGCACTTTGTTGCTGAGTGCGAAACGCCTCGATACCTTGCGCCTCCTTTGCCAGAAACCCCTGGTACTCGGCCAGGTTCAGCGTGCTGTGTTCGATCGAAAGCGGGTAGCGCCCGAGCGGGAAGTCGCGGCGGATTTTCAGCAGTTCATCGGCGCTGATCGGGTAGAAACGGATCTGGTCGAAGAAGCGCAGCAGCCAGGGTTTGCCGTCGAAGGCTGCGACGTCCCGGTAGCGGTTCCACATCTGCAGGGTGCGGCCCACGAACTGGTAACCGCCGGGGCCTTCCATGCCGTAGACGCACATGTAGGCGCCGCCGATGCCCACCGAGTTCTCGGCGGTCCAGGTGCGCGCCGGGTTGTACTTGGTGGTCACCAGACGATGGCGCGGGTCCAGCGGCGTGGCCACCGGCGCACCGAGGTAAACGTCGCCCAGACCCATCACCAGGTAGCTCGCGTCGAACACCGTGCGCTGTACTTCGTCCAGATTGGGCAGGTCGTTGATGCGGCGGATGAACTCAAGGTTGCTGGGGCACCAGGGCGCGTCCTTGCGCACGGTGGTCATGTATTTTTCGATAGCCAGCTGGCAGGCCGGATCGTCCCACGACAACGGCAGGTGCACGATGCGCGACGGTACTTCCAGGTTGTTGCTGGCGCACACGTGATCCCATTCGCCAGCGACGATTTCCAACAGGTCGGCCAGCGGCAGTTGCTCCGGCTGGTAGTGCACTTGCAGCGAGCGGATGCCTGGGGTGAGGTCGATCACGCCTTTAGGCGCTTTGCTTTCCAGCGCCTGCATCAGCGCGTGGCCACGGAAGCGCAGGACCAGGTCCAGTTCCGGTGCACCGATTTCCAGCAGCAGGTGGGTGTCGCCAGAGAGGCGTGCGATGAGGCGGGTGTCGTTTTCGCCGATATCGAGCACGATCGGCGACGGGATGAATGTCTCCTGTGGGAGCGAATTCATTCGCGAGACGGACTGACTGGCGACCGAGGTGTCTGTATCGCGAATGAATTCGCTCCCACAGATCATCAGCGCTCTGGCCTCCTTGATCGAGACGGGATGGAACCTGACCTTATCCCCCGCCTTGAGCTGCCCCAACTGCCACAAATCCGCCTCGATAATCGTCACCGGGCACACGAACCCCCCCAGGCTCGGCCCGTCCGGACCGAGGATCACAGGCATGTCGCCGGTGAAATCCACGGCGCCAATCGCATAGGGGTTGTCGTGGATGTTCGAAGGGTGCAGGCCTGCTTCGCCGCCATCGGCCCGTACCCATTCCGGCTTGGGCCCGATCAGGCGCACGCCGGTACGGCTGGAGTTGAAATGCACTTCCCAGTCGGTGGCGAAGAACGTCTCGATGTAGCTTTCGGTGAAGTATTCCGGCGCGCCATGGGGGCCGTAGATCACGCGGATGTCGCGCACCACTGGCAACTCTGCGATCTGATGCGGCGCGATCTGCTGGCCGGCTTCACGGTCGGTCAAAGGTGCCAGGTGCAGTACGTCACCCGCGCGCAGGGCCCGGCCGCCATGACCACCAAACTGGCCCAAGGTGAAAGTGCTCTTGCTGCCCAGATAATCCGGCACATCCAGCCCGCCGCGCAGGCACAGGTAGCTGCGCGCGCCTGCTCCGCCGATGGTGCCCAGGGTCAGGGTCGAGCCTGCGGGGATCAGAATCGACTGATTCATCGGCTGCGCCTGGCCGTTCAACGTCACCGGGATCACGGCGCCAGTCACGGCCACCACCGCGTCGGTGTTGAAGCGCAGCATGGGCCCGCTCATGGTGATTTCCAGCGCAGCGCAGCCTTCGGCGTTGCCCAGCAGACGGTTGCCCAGACGCAACGAGCGGCTGTCCATCGGGCCAGATGGCGGGACACCTACGGCCCAATAACCTAGCCGTCCGGGGAAGTCCTGCACGCTGGTCTGGGTGCCGCCGCTCAACACTTCAAAGGTGTCGGCGTGATACACCAGACCTTCCAGGCAGCGGGTCCATGGCTGGCCGCTGGCAAAGGGCGCATCCTTGATGATCTGGCGCAGGTAATCGCGGTTGGTTTCGACGCCGTACAGGCGAGTTTCGGTCAGGGCGCGGGTCAATCCTGCGCTGGCTGTTTCCCGGTCCGGGGCCCAACTGATGACCTTGGCGATCATCGGGTCGAAGAACGGCGGGATCTCGCAGCCGGCTTCCACCCAGGTGTCGATGCGCAGGTGCTTGCCATCGGCGGCGGGGAAGTGCACCGAGGTCAAGAGGCCTGGGCTTGGCTGAAAATCGCGCCCCGGATCTTCGGCATACAGACGCGCCTGAATGGCGTGCCCTGAAGGTTTCAGACCTGCAACCAGTTCCTGCAACGGGGGCAAGTCACCGGCGGCCAGTTGCACCATCCAGCTGACCAGGTCCACGCCCCAGACCTGTTCGGTCACGCCGTGTTCGACCTGCAAGCGAGTATTCACTTCGAGAAAATAGAACCGCTGATCGTCGCTGTCGAACACGAACTCCACCGTGCCCGCGCTGCGATAGCTGACCGCTTTGGCCAGCTTGATCGCTGCCGCGCACAGCTCATCGCCCATGCCTTCGGGCAAGTTCGGCGCAGGGGTTTCTTCGAGGACTTTCTGGTTGCGGCGCTGCACCGAACAGTCACGCACACCCAGGGCGATGACTTCGCCCAAGCCGTCGCCGAACACTTGCACTTCCAAGTGACGAGCGCGCTGGATGTACTTCTCGAGGAACACGCCAGCGTCGCTGAAGTTGTTCTGCCCCAGGCGTTTTACGGCCTCGAACGACTCGCTCAGTTCACTGGCGCTGCGGCACACGCGCATACCGATACCACCGCCGCCTGCAGTGCTCTTCAGCATCACCGGGTAGCCGATGGTTTCGGCGGCGCTCAAGGCTGCCTCGACGCTGTCGAGCAATTCGGTGCCTTCGAGCATCGGCACGCCGTGCTGTTTGGCCAGCGCGCGTGCGGTGTGTTTGAGGCCGAACACGCGCAGTTGCTCTGGCGTCGGGCCGACGAAGGCGATCTCCGCGTCCTCGCAGGCCTGGGCGAAGGCGGCGTTTTCGGAGAGAAATCCGTAGCCCGGATGAATCGCTTTGGCGCCGGTGGATTGGGCGATGGCGAGGATCTTGTCCACCGCAAGATAAGTCCCGGCCGCGCCGCCTTCGCCGAGGCTATGGGCCTGATCGGCTTCGAGGATGTGCAGGCTGGCGGCATCGGCTTCGGAGTAGACCGCCACACCCTCGACATTCAGGGCGCGCAGGGTACGCAGGATGCGGCAGGCGATGGCGCCGCGGTTGGCGATCAGCAATTTGTCGAACATGGTTTTTACCCCAGGGATCGCGCTCGTCGATCCCGAACCGGGTAGCGGGCCGTCCCGCTGTTGTACGCGTTGCGCGAAGGCCGTCCCTCGCGCCGAAGACTTTCAATGCAAACCTGTGCCGCTCAGTCCCAGACGAGCAACTCGGCAGGCGTCGGGTTGTAGCCGTTGCACGGGTTGTTCAGTTGCGGGCAGTTGGAGATCAGCACGATCACGTCCATCTCCGCGCGCAGCTCGACGTATTTGCCAGCAGCGGAAATGCCGTCTTCGAAGGTCAAACCGCCTTCAGCGGTGACCGGCACGTTCATGAAGAAATTGATGTTCGGGCTGATGTCGCGCTTGCCCAGGCGACCGTCGTGGGAGCAGGCGCGCAGGTAGTTGTCGCGGCAACTGTGCATGTGACGTTTCTCCAGGGCGTAGCGCACGGTGTTGCTCTCTTGCGCGCAGGCGCCGCCGAGGGTGTCGTGGCGCCCGCAGGTGTCTTCGACGATGGTCAGCATCGGCTTGCCGAGGTTGGAATACAGCACGCAGCCTTTGCTCAGGTACACGTTGTTCTGTTTGCGCAAGGTGCGTTGTACGTCGTAGCGCTCACGTGGGTTGGCCAGGCTGTAGAACAGCGTGTCGACCGCCTGATTGCCTTCCAGATCGAGCAGACGCAGGGTCTGGCCGGCCTTGAGTTCGGTCAGCGACGGTTCGCCAGCAGGGATGTGGGTGATGGAAACGGGGGCTTTCTTGGCAGCGGTGGTCATCAGAGGGTCCTCAGGCGAACAGGCGGTCGGTGTTGATGAAGCCGCGCACATTTTCCTCGCGCGAAGTGCGGCAGTGTTCGGCGACGCTGGCGTCGGCCTTCATCCAGCTCAGCTTGACCGGCTGTGGCGCGTATTCGGGGTTGGGGTCCATCGGGTGTTGCAGCGCGGTGAGTACCACCAGCGTGTCCATTGGCGCGTACAGCTCGATGTAGTCGCCGGCTTTCGAGTTGCCGGGCACGAAGGCGAGGGCACCGTGCTCGTCGACGTTGACCCGGCTGAACAGATTCAGGGTCATCAGCAGGTCCGACAGGCCCAGGCCCCACTTGCCCATTTCCACCAGCAGGTTGTCGGCGCCGTTGCGAAAGAAGCCGTTGCGCAGTTCCTGGTAGCGGCCCTGGCCGTATTTTTCAGTGACTTCTTCAGCGCACAACACGCCGCCGAGGCTGTCGCTCCAGCCGCAGGTGTCGGCGGTGATCGCCGCCAGCACGCGGCCCATGTCCGAATACAGGCAGTGGCCTGTGGTGAGCTTGGCGGTGTGCTGGCACTTGAGGCTGTCGGGCAGGTTCAGACGCTCGGTTTTTTCATGGGCGTTGAACATTGTCAGGCTCACGTTGGCGCCGCCGTTGAGGTCGGTCAGGCGCAGCAACTCGCCGCGCTTGAGCACGAACGACAGGTGGCCGCCACCGGGCAGCAGCTCTTCGGCGAATACCGGGAATACAGTGGTTGAGTCAGTCATGGTTGAAATCCTTCAGGCCGATTGCAGCGATTCGATGGCCGCTCGGGCGGCGCGACGGTCGCTGTTCAGGGGAATGTCATAAGTGATGCGGGCGCCATAGGCTCCGGGGGCGTGCGGGTCGATGCGGACCTTGTCGAAGACCATCAGCCGCGTGCCCAGGTTGAAGCCCTCGGAGAGGTCGTGAGTGACCATGAACACCGTGAGTTTCGTCTCGCGCCACAGCTCCAGCAGCAGGGCGTGCATGTCCTTGCGAATGCCGGGGTCGAGGGCGCCGAATGGCTCGTCCAGCAGCAACACGCGAGGCTTCATGATGAGCGCCTGGGCGATGGCCAGGCGTTGCTGCATGCCGCCGGACAGTTGAGTCGGGTATTTGTCCAGCGCATGGCCCAGGCCGACCTTGTTCAGCAGCGCAGCGGCTTGCTCGCGGGCGTCGCGCTTGGCGCTGCCGAACAGTCGGCCCAGCAGTCTGGCCCTTGGCAGTTCCAGACCCAGCGCGACGTTGTCCAGCACCGACAGGTGCGGGAACACCGAGTAGCGCTGAAACACCACGCCACGGCTGGCATCCGGTTCATTGGCCAGCGGCTGGCCGTCCAAGAGGATCGTGCCCTTGCTCGGGATTTCCTGGCCCAGCAGCAGGCGCAGGAAGGTCGATTTGCCACAGCCGGACGCACCGACCATGGTGCAGAACTCGCCCTCGGCGATGCTCAGGTTCAGGCCTTCGAGTACCACCTGTTCGCCGTATTGTTGCCAGACGTTTTTTACCGAAATAAAGCTCATGGCCGCGCGCCCTCGTACCAGGGGAAGGCCTTGCGGGTCAGGGCTTTCAGGCCCCAGTCCATCAGCCAGGCGAGGAAGGTGATCCACACCACGTAAGGCAGGATCATGTCCATGGCCAGATAACGGCGTACCAGAAAGATCCGGTAACCCAAACCGTCGGTGGAGGCGATGGCCTCGGCCGCGATCAAAAACAGCCACGCCGAACCCAGCACCAGCCGCAGCGAGATCAACAGGCGCGGCAACAGTTGCGGCAGCACCACCCGCAGAATCAGCGTCCAGGTCGAGGCGCCCAGCGTCTGCGCCTTGATCAGCAATTCCACCGGAATCTCCCGGGCGCGCTGCTCCAGATCGCGGGCCAGCACCGGAGTGATGCCGATCACGATCAGCATCACCTTCGACAGCTCCCCCAGGCCGAAGACGATGAACAGGATCGGCAGGATCGCCAGCGGCGGCACCATCGACAGCACCGTCAGCAACGGCGACAACGGCGCGCCGAACAGCGGCAGCACCCCCGAGGCGATACCCAGGCACAGGCCGACCACCGCGCTGATCGCAAGCCCGATGGCCAGGCGTTGCAGGCTCGACGCCGTGTCCTGCCAGAGCAGGTATTCACCGGTGCGTTGATCGGGCACGAAGGCCACGCGTTTGATCGCATCAGTCATCTGCACGGCGCTGGGCAGCAGCTTGTCGTTGGGGTTTTCCGTCAGCCGCGTTGCCGAGCCTGTGAAATAGGCAAAAAGCAACAGGGCGAACGGCAGGATCACCAGAACCAGGCGGCTGGCACCATCGGGGCGGCGGTTTATCAAGCGCATGTCAAATAACCTGTTTGAAGCGGATTTTTACGTGATCGCTGCGGCCTCTTCGCGAGCAAGCTCGCTCCCGCAGGCTCTGCGTATAGCCTCGCCATCCCGCGTCCTCTGTGGGAGCGAGCTTGCTCGCGAATGGCTGTCACCGATTGCAGAGCCGGTCGCCCAAGCCTTTACAACTTGCCGTCAGCGGCCAACTGCACGTAGCTTGGGTCGAAGTGCAGCTTGAGGTTGCCCTTGTCGCCTTCGGTCACGCTATTGGCGAAGCTCATGCCCACGGCGCTGGCATCCTTGGCGCCTTCGCCGAGCAGGCCGTGCTCGAAGGAGAAGTCCGCGACCTTGCGCATGGTGACCGGCAGTTGTTTGCTGGTGGCAAACTCCAGCGCCTCTTTAGGCGTGGCGAACAGCTTGGTGGTGTCCAGTTGCGACTGGAAGCCGGCCAGGTCCGTGCCCGAGGCTTTGGCCATGTGCTCCAGCGCGGTTTTGGCTTCGGCGTTTTTGGCGTTCATCAGCGCAACGACCTCGAACCAAGCGCCGGTCAGTGCCTTGCCCAGTGCCGGGTTGTCTTTGAGGGTCTGGGTGTTGACTACCATCATGTCCATGATCTCGCCCGGGATCTTGCTGGAGTCGAACACTTCGGTGACGCCAGGCTTGGCCTTGATCTCCGAAAGCATCGGGTTCCAGGTGGTCACGGCCTTGACCTGATCGGTGTTGAAGGCCGCGGCAATGTCGGCGTCGGAGGTGTTGACCACTTTCAGGTCTTTCTCGGTCAGGTCCACCGAGTCCAGTGCGCGGGCCAGCAGGTAGTGCGAGACCGACAGCTCAACCAGGTTGACGTCCATGCCCTTGAGGTCGGTGACCTTCTTGCCGTCGCCCTTGATGACGATGCCGTCGTTGCCATTGGAGAAGTCACTGACCACCAGCGCTGTGCTTTCCACCCCGCCCGCAGCCGGAATGGTCAGGGCGTCCATGTTGGTCATGGTGCAGCCGTCGAACTGGCCAGCGGTGTACTGGTTGATCGATTCGACGTAGTCGTTGAGTTGGGTGACCTTGATGTTGATGTTGTACTTCTTGGCCCACTTGTCGACGATGCCCTGGGTGCCTGCGTATTCCCATGGCATCCAGCCGGCGTAGATGGTCCAGCAGACGTCGAAGTCTTTTTTCGGGGCGGCGGTGGCCGAGAGGCTTAGAGCAGCGATGAGGCCTGCGGTCATCAGGCCGAACAGACGGGATTTTTGCATCGTGAAAAACCTCCAGTAACGAAAAGGGGCGGGCAGGAGTCCGGCGACACCAACGGTGTCCTGTCTCCCGGGCTTTTATCCCGCCGTGTAACCTCTACTGGAGGTCGCCAACTCTCGGACCAGCCACTCGCGTAAGCGAGCCGGAACCCTAGTCGGCTATTTGCAAATTGTGGTGCCGCGAACCTTGAGTGACTCCTGCACGGGGTTTGTAAAGCGAGAGGCGTGCCAAGTCGCTACAGGCCCGTTGGCAAGGGCTGCACAGAGAGGTCACGATCGGGAACGTTGTCAGGCTGCTTTCACGTGGTGCGCAATGCTTCTTAATGGTGCATGAGAGCAGCTTTTCGTTGCGTAGAACGTTAACGAAGAAAATTTACTGATTTTATAAGAAGGTTCCTACAGTTTTGGCGGTTGAGAAAGTCTGGGTGTTCGATATGCTTTTGTTTGAGTCGAATGGCAAACAGGGTGATTTGCCGTGTCGCTACTCAGTGTTTAAAACTATTTAAATCAGGGATGTCTTATGAAACTCAAAATAATGTGTTCGGTACTGTTGATGAGCCTTTCGGGTGCATCCATGGCGGCGATCAAGGAATCGTGCCCGGAACCTACAGCCATTCAGCACACGGCGGGCATTTACACCGCAGCCGCTCGCACAGCCGGGAATGAGTGGTTGGGCGTTGTCTCAAGCCCGGCCCCCAAGGAAATCAAGGCGTTTGAGAGCGCAACTTTCTACTCCGGCGAAGGCACGAAGGAAACGGTAGGTGTGTTTGGCAAGTGTACTTATATCAGCGAGAACGGCGACGCGGTGGACTTGCGTTATCAGCAAGGGCGCACTTCTGAAGTATCCGTCAAGCTGGAAAATACCTCAGCCTGGCAACGCGAAGATGGGCCTTTCGGGCTAGTGGTATATGAGTGCAAGAGTAAAGAAAAGAGCGCGTGCGCTTTTGTAATACGTAAGTAATCAGACCCTTAGGGGCGGGGAGTTATGGTGGGGTTGAAATGTTTTTTTACATTATCTTGCCATTACTGATCTGAACCGGCATTTCGTCAGGTCGTATGGCAAGAGGGGCACCGGACGCCCTTTTTGTTGTCAGAAAGGGTGTCCTCCAGCTTTTATCGGAGGACGCCGACCAGCGCCGCTGGTTCGAGCTCTATCGCGGTCCAGGAGGCCGCCATGTATCGACGAAGCTTGCTTACCGTTTTGATGACCTTGTCTCTCGCAGGATGTTACGGAGGCTATTACGAATCAGAGACGTACACGCAGCCGGTGTATAGCAGTGGCTATAGCAGCGGTTACGTGTACGACAGCTATCGCCCCTACGGGCCGACCGGGTATTACGGCGGCTCCTCGGTGTATTACTCGTCGCCGCGTTACTACTCGGCCCCACGTTATTACTCGCCGCCTCGCTATTACGCGCCCCCACCGCGCTACTACGGGCCGGGTTATGGTGGCCAAGGTTATGGACGCCCCGGTTATGGCGGCGGCCATTGGAATGGCGGTGGCGGTGGCTATCACGGCGGCGGTTCCGGATACCGTCCTCCACCCACAGGCCCGAGGCCGGGCATGGGTGGTGGTGGCTGGAATGGCAACCATGGAGGTGGCGGCGGTCGCGGTGGTGGATTCGCTCCGTCCAGGCCGTCGGGCGGTAATATGAGGGAGGATGGCAATTTTGGTCGCGGCGGTCATGGTGGGCCGGGTGGCGGCAATCGCTGAAGTCAGATATACGAACGGCGCTCTTCGGAGCGCCGTTTTTCGTTTGGTGCCGACTCAGTAACCTGACAAATCCGCCAACGGATGCCGGCCTTCCCAGGCCTTCTCGAAATGCGCATCCACCACCGCCATCGGGATCTTGGCGATGTCCTGCCAGTGCCAATGGGGGGTGTGGTCCTTGTCGATCAACCGCGCCCGCACGCCTTCGCCGAACTCAGGATGCCGGCAGCAATTGAGGCTCATGGTGTATTCCATCTGGAACACCTCGGCCAGCGACAGATGCCGGGCGCGCTGGATCTGCTCCCACACAAGATGCGCGGTCATCGGGCAGCCTTCACTCAAGGTCTTTGCCCCCTTGGCCAACAGCGCATCGCTTGAGTGCAATTGACGCTTGAGCGCATTCCACGCGCAGGTGATATCGGCGACATCCAGTAACTCATCGATCTGCTGACGACGCGGCAGCCACTGCGGCTGCGGACGTTGATCCAGCGCTTCCTGCTCCAGTGCCTTGAACAGGCTGTTGAGCTGCACGGCGGTCTGTTCCTGCCAGTTGAGTTGCAGCAGCCGGTCGATCATTTCCTCCTGCTGGCCGTCGAGCAGGAAGCGGTCCGCCAGGTCCAGATCCAGCGCATCGCGCCCGTTGATGTGCGAGCCGGTCAGACCCAGGAACAGCCCCAGCTTGCCGGGCAGGCGCGACAGGAACCAGCTGGCGCCGACGTCCGGGTACAGACCGATGTTGATCTCGGGCATCGCCAGCCGACTGCTCGGGGTGACGACCCGGATGCCAGCGCCTTGCAGGAGGCCCATGCCGCCGCCCAGCACGTAACCGTGGCCCCAGCAGATCAGCGGCTTGGGGTAGGTGTGCAGGGTGTAGTCCAGGCGATATTCAGCGGCGAAGAATTGCGCTGCCAACGGTGGGACTGTTCCGGGTTTGCCGCGAGCAGCTTCGACCAGCGCGCGTACGTCGCCGCCGGCGCAAAAGGCTTTTTCGCCACTGCCGCGCAGCAAAACGCAGACAACCTGTGGGTCGCTGGCCCAGGCATCGAGACGATCCTGCAACGCCAGGATCATAGGCAGGGACAATGCATTGAGCGATTTTTCCGCGTCCAGCGTGGCGATGCCCAGACGGGCACCGTCGGTTCCGGTGAGCTCTTCGAGTTGCAGATTCATCGTGACCTCGTGTTCGTGGTACAGGCATCCATCAAGGACTCGGAGTGCTGCCTGGGCCGGGAAGTTGCACCGAACTGATGCAGTGGAGTGTAGGAAACCCGTGGCGCGTTGCGCTGGAAATTAATGGTCGTTGCCCCTAAAGTCCGCCCATTGTTTTTCCGGATATGACCATGACCGACGACGACCGCATCAAACTCGAGCCCAGCTGGAAGCAGGCCCTGCGCGAAGAATTCGAAAAGCCCTACATGGGCGAGCTGCGCGAGTTCCTGCGCCAGGAGCACGCGGCAGGAAAGGAGATCTATCCACCGGGTCCATTGATTTTCAATGCCCTGAATTCGACGCCGCTGGACAACGTCAAGGTGGTCATTCTCGGTCAGGACCCGTACCACGGTCCGAACCAGGCCCATGGCCTGTGCTTCTCGGTACAGCCGGGTGTGCCGGCGCCGCCGTCGCTGGTCAACATCTATAAAGAGCTCAAGCGTGACCTGAACATCGATATCCCCAACCACGGCTACCTGCAGTCCTGGGCCGACCAGGGCGTGCTGATGCTCAACACCACCCTGACCGTCGAGCGGGCGAACGCGGCGTCTCACGCAGGCAAGGGCTGGCAGCATTTCACTGACAAGATCATCGAAACCGTCAGCGCCCATCAGCCGCACCTGGTGTTCCTGCTGTGGGGCGCCCACGCCCAGAGCAAGAAGAAGCTGATCGACGCGTCCAAGCACCTGATCCTGACCTCCGTCCACCCCTCGCCGCTGTCGGCCTACAAAGGCTTCCTCGGCTGCGGGCATTTCGGGATGGCCAACAAGTATTTGCAGCAGAATGGTTTGGCGCCGATCGAGTGGCGGTTGCCCCAGAACGTGTGATTCCGGTGCACAAACCGTGGGAGCTAGCTTGTTCGCGAATGCTGAGGCTCAAACGATAGAGGTGTATCGGATGCACGAATGCCTTCGCGAGCAAGCTCGCTCCCACAGGTCCTGACCCAGTAATCAGGCGGGTTGTTTGTTCCAGTACCTGAACAACGGCTCAGCCAGAAACAACACGAACAACAGCCGCATCACCTGCATCGCCGTCACCAGCGGCACTGACAACTGCAACACCTCCGCCGTCAGGCTCATCTCGGCGATGCCACCAGGCATCATGCCCAGGGTCAGCGAGCGCAGGTCCAGATGCGTCGCAGCACTCAGCATCCAGGCGCACAGCGCAGCGATGCTCATGGTCAACGCCGTGCCGATCAGCGTACGCCCCATGAACGACGGCGCTCGGCGAAAGAATGCGCGGTTGAAGTGACAACCAAGACCGCTGCCGATCAGCCATTGGCCGATCTGGCTGCCACCGTTGGGCAGCCCGGTGTGCAGGTCGAAACCGATGCTGACCGCCGCACTCACCAGCAACGGACCGAACAGCCACGGGTTGGGCTGTTTCAAGCGCTGCCAGCCCCAGGCAACCAGCGCGCCCAACGCAAACAACACCGCGAGCCACGTCCAGTCCACCACCACGGCGTGGGAGGGCGGGGCGCCGTTGCCCATCAGGTATTTGAAGATCGCCGGAACGCACAGCACCACCGCCAGCACGCGCAGGCTTTGACCGGCCGCGACGTTGCTGAGGATCGCGCCGTTGCGCGCGCCAAGGTTGACCATCTCGCCCGAGCCGCCGGGCATGCTGGAAAAGAATGCCGTGGCGCGGTCTTCGCCGGTGCGCAGCATCAGCCACACGCCGACCACGCTGGAGACGCTGGTCACCAGTGCGCCGATGAAAATCAGGCCAAAGTGCGAAAGGACTTGTTCGATGACGACCGGGGTGAAGTGCAGGCCGATGCCAATGCCGACCACCCATTGGCCGCATTTGCGGCCTCCGGGGATTTCAGCCAACTGCCACGGGGTGAGGCAGCGGATCAGGATGATCGCCAGCAACGAGCCGACCATCCAGGGCAAGGGCCAGCCGACCTGGCTGGCGAGGTATCCCCCCAGCAGGCCGACCAGCGGTGTTCCCCACCACGTTTTGAAGGGCCGGTCAGACATCGGCCAGTGCGCGACGCTGAACACTGCGCTTGCGCCAGATGCGGATCAGCGGCAACACCAGCATGAACGCAGTCACCACCCACACGCCCAGGGTGATCGGGCTGGACCAGAGGATGTCCATCGAGCCGTTGGAGATCGACAGCGCACGACGCAGGTTCTGTTCCATCAAACCGCCGAGGATGAAGCCCAGCAGGATCGGCGACAGCGGGAAATCCAGCTTGCGCAGGATGTAGCCGAAAATGCCGATGCCGACCATCAGGAACAGGTCGAAGGTGGTGGCGTGAACCGCGTAGACGCCGATCCCGGTGATGATCGCGATCACCGGCACCAGTGCCCAGTTCGGCACGGCGAGGATGCGGGTGAATATGCGGATCATCGGGATGTTGAGGATCACCAGCATGATGTTGGCGACGAACAACGACGCAATCAGGCCCCAGACGATGTCCGGTTGCTGTTGGAACAGCAGCGGGCCGGGAGTGATGTTGTACAGCGACAATGCGCCGATCATCACCGCCGTGGTGCCCGAACCTGGAACGCCCAGGGTCAGCATTGGTACCAGCGCGCCGCAGGCAGTTGCGCCGATGGCGGTTTCAGGGGCAGCCAGGCCGCGCATGTCGCCTTGTCCGAATTTTCCGCTCGCACCTGCGATGCGTTTCTCGGTCATGTAGGTCACGGCGCTGGCGAGCGTCGCCCCGGCACCCGGCAGCACGCCCATGATGAAGCCCATCAGGCCGCAGCGGATGTTGACTGTGAATACCGACGCCGCTTCTTTGAAGTTGAACATCATGCGCCCGGTGGCTTTCACCGCTTCCTGGCCGCGATGGGTCTTCTCCAGCAACAGCAGGATTTCACTGACCGAGAACAGGCCGAGCACCAGCACCACGAACTGAATGCCGTCGGCCAGGTGGATGTTGTCCCCTGTAAACCGGTACACGCCGCTGTTGGCGTCGATGCCGATGGTCGACAGGAACAGGCCGATAAGCGCCGCAACGAAGGTTTTCAGCGGTCGGTCACCGGCCATGCCACCCAGGCAGACAATGGCGAAGACCATCAGCACGAAGTACTCCGCCGGTCCGAAGGCAATCGCCCATTTGGCCAGCAGCGGGGCGAACATCACCATACCGCAAGTAGCGATGAACGCGCCGATGAACGAACTCCAGGCCGACAGCGACAGGGCCACGCCCGCCATGCCCTGACGGGCCATCGGGTAGCCGTCCAGTGCGGTCATGACGGTGGAGGCTTCGCCTGGAATGTTGAGCAGGATCGAGCTGATGCGCCCGCCGTACTCGCAGCCCAGGTAAACCGCCGCCAGCAGAATCAGCGCCGATTCAGGTGGCAGGCCAAGGGCGAAAGCGATCGGGATCAGCAGCGCCACGCCATTGATCGGGCCCAGGCCTGGCAACAGGCCGACGACAGTGCCGATCAGAGTGCCCGAAAGGGCGGTGACCAGGTTGTACGGGGTCAATGCGACGCCGAAGCCCTGGCCCAGGTAACCGAGCGTATCCATATCAGTTCTCCAGAACGTCGAGCAGGCCGAGGGGCAGAGGCACATCCATCACTTTGTCGAAGAGCACGTACAGCAGGATGCTCATCAAGGTGGTGATGACGATGCTCGGCACCCAGCGACCGCCATACAGCCGGGCCATGGGGATGCCGATCAGAATGCTGCTGAGCACAAAGCCCAGAGGCTCGAAGCAGCCGGCGAAGATCAGCAGCAGGGCGGTGCAGGCCGTGATCTTGATAAGGGTCTCGCGATCCAGCGGCGGCTCGTCTTCGGAGTGCTTGATCGGGGTCGGGCGAAACACCATGTACAGCAATGAAATGCCCATCAGCCCCAGCATCAGCAGCGGAAACGCGCGGGGGCCAACAGGTTCGTAGGAAAACGGGGCCTGATAAGGCCAGGCCATCAGTGCCAGGCCGATACAGGCCAGCAGCAGCACGAAGGCGAAAAGTCGTTGCAAGACCATAGGAAGCTCCTGGGCAGCGCCCGCGTTAAGGGCGCTGCGCCTAGTCGATCAATCGAGAACCGGTTGAGAGGGTTCAATCACTGAATCAGGCCGAATTCCTTGGCCAGCATCTTGTAGTCCGCGACCTGCTTCTTCACGTAGGTGTCCAGCTCCGGGCCGGTCATGGCGAAGGGGAACAGCTCGCGCTGGTCACGCAGTTTGGCGAAGTCTTCGGAGGCCAGCAGCTTGTCGAACGCGGTTTTCCACCAGTTGTATTCTTCGTCCGTCACTTTTGGCCCGAGGTAGAAGCCGCGCACCACCGGCCAGACAATGTCGTAGCCTTGCTCTTTGGCGGTCGGGATGTTCTTCATTTCCGGCTCGTCCAGGCGCTGTTCGGAGAACACGGCCAGCAGGCGCATGTCACCGCTGAGGATGTGCGGCATGGAGTCGGAGATGTCGGTGGAGCCCACCTGAATGTGACCGCCGAGCAGGGCCGTGGCGATTTCACCGCCGCCTTCCAGCGCCACGTAACGCAGGTCGCGCGGGTTGATGCCGGCGGCCTTGGCGATCAGTGCGGTCTGCATCCAGTCCTGGCTGCCGACGGTGCCGCCGGAACCGATGACCACCTTGCTCGGGTCGGCTTTGAGGGCTTTGACCAGATCGTCGAGGTTCTTGTAAGGCGAATCGGCTTTCACCGCGATGGCGCCGTAGCTGGTGCCGACGGCCGCCAGCCAGCGCACGGCGTTTTCATCGAAACGCCCGAACTTGCCTTGCGCCAGGTTCAGCAGCGAGCCGCTGGACCACGCCACCAGCGTGCCCGCATCGGCCGGACGCTGAGCCACCACCGCGTTGTACGCCACCGCGCCCACGCCGCCTGGCATGTAGGTGACGCGCATCGGCTTGCTCAGCAGCTTCTCGTTGACCAGCGCGCTTTGCGCCAGTTTGCAGGTCAGGTCGAAGCCGCCGCCGGGCGACGCCGGAGCGATGCATTCAGGACGGTTGGGTTCTGCGGCCCACAATTGAGTGGCCACCAGCATGCAACTGGCAGCGACGCTGATACGGCGCAACGATAGGTTCATGGTCAGTCTCCGACGGAGTTGTTGTTTTTAAGGGCGTTCGGTCAGGCAGATACGGACGGGAATGCAGACGTGACGACACATCGCGCGCGCAAGCGGCGAGGCGAACTCAAAACAGGACGGGATTCAGACGGCACAAGGGCCTGTGATTGCAGTGATGACATCACCGATGACTCCGATATTGTTTTTATTGTTGAAAACGCATCGAGGCGTTTTTCGTCACGACCCTGGGGCGTTACGCAGGCCATGAAAGGCGCAATCGTAACGAGTCGTGACCAGATCCTAATCAGTGAAGCTTTCATCAACCTTTCAACTGCCTTTCATGAACCTTGCGCCAGCCGCACCGCCTTCGGTTCTGTCTATTCTTTAAAATGTTTCAGCCCTTCACAGACGGCGGGGCGTCTGTAAACTCCGCCTCCACCAAACGCCTCAATCGGGAGAAATCGATGCGTGTCCTGCTCGTCGAAGATCATCTGCAACTGGCCGAAAGTGTCGCGCTGGCACTCAAGGGCAGCGGCCTGACCGTGGACGTCCTGCATGACGGCGTCGCCGCCGATCTGGCCTTGAGCAGCGAAGAATACGCGGTCGCGATTCTCGACGTCGGTCTGCCGCGCATGGACGGTTTCGAAGTGCTGGCCCGCCTGCGCTCCCGTGGCAAGAACACCCCGGTGCTGATGCTCACCGCCCGCAGCGATGTCAAGGATCGGGTCCACGGCCTGAATCTGGGTGCCGACGATTACCTGGCCAAGCCGTTCGAATTGTCCGAGCTTGAAGCGCGGGTCAAGGCGCTGCTCCGGCGCAGCGTGCTGGGGGGCGAGCGCCAGCAGAGGTGCGGGGAACTGGTCTACGATCTCGATACCCGCCGCTTCACCCTGGGCGAGGACACGCTGACCCTGACCTCTCGCGAACAGTCGGTGCTCGAGGCCCTGATCGCCCGTCCTGGCAGGGTGATGAGCAAGGAGCAGCTGGCCTCGCAGGTGTTCGGCCTGGATGAGGAAGCCAGCGCCGACGCCATCGAGATCTACGTCCATCGCCTGCGCAAGAAGCTCGACGGGCATCCGATTGCCATCGTCACCTTCCGTGGCCTGGGTTATCTCTTGGAAAGCCGGGATGTTTAACCCGTTTCGCGCAGCGGAAAACAGCCTGCGCTGGCGTCTGCTGTGGAACCTGGGCTTGTTGCTGGTGGTGTTGATGATCGCCAGCGGCATGAGCGCCTACTGGAACGGCCGGGAAGCGGCCGACACCGCCTACGACCGCACGCTGCTGGCGTCGGCGCGCACGATTGCCGCAGGCCTGTCGGAGCGCGACGGCACCCTGAGCGCCGACGTGCCCTACGTGGCGCTCGACACCTTCGCTTACGACAGCGCCGGGCGGATCTACTACCAGGTCAACGACATCAACCAGAAACTGATTTCCGGTTACGAAAATCTTCCCGCGCCGCCATCCGGTAGCCCGCGTACTGACGATTATCCAGCGCTGGCCAAGTTCTACAGTGGCCGCTACCTGGGGCAGGACGTGCGGGTGGTCAGCCTGCTCAAGCCGGTGAGCGAGCCGAACATGAACGGCATGGCCGAGATTCGCGTGGCCGAGACCGAAGAGCAGCGGGTCAGCATGGCTCGGGCGTTGATGGCCGATACGCTGCTGCGGCTCGGCATGCTGGGTGGCGGTGCTTTGTTGCTGGTCTGGTTCACAGTCAGTGCGGCGCTGCGCCCGCTGGATCGCCTGAGTGCGGCTGTGGAGGAGCGCGAGCCCGATGACCTGCGCTCGCTGCCGTTGGTGGAAGTGCAGCATGAACTGCGTCCTTTGGTGAGTTCGCTCAACCACTTCACCGAGCGCTTGCGCATGCAGTTCGAGCGGCAGGCACAGTTCATTGCTGACGCCTCCCACGAACTGCGCACCCCGCTGGCGGCCCTCAAGGCGCGGGTGGAACTGGGGCTGCGCGATCAGGAGCCCGCCGCCTGGCGCAGCACCCTTGAAAGTGCGGCCACGGGCACTGACAAGCTCACTCATCTGGCCAACCAGTTGCTGTCGCTGGCGCGCATCGAAAACGGCGCGAGGGCGATTGCCGAAGGTGGCGCCGAATTGCTCGACCTCAGCCAACTGGCGCGGGAATTGGGCATGGCCATGGCGCCGCTGGCCCATGCTCGTGGGGTGTCACTGGCGCTCGAGGCCGACCAGCCAGTGTGGATGCGGGGTGAGCCCACCTTGCTCAACGAATTGCTCAGCAACCTGGTGGATAACGCACTGGCTCACACACCCAAGGGCGGCAACGTAGTGCTGCGGGTGCATGCGCCCTGCGTGCTGGAAGTCGAAGATGACGGCCCCGGCATCCCGATGCACGAGCGCGACCGGGTGTTCGAGCGGTTCTATCGCCGTCAGCAGCAGGGCAATGGGGCAGGGTTGGGATTGGCCATCGTCGGAGAAATCTGCCGCGCGCACTTGGCGAAAATCACCTTGCATGACGGCGCAGAACAGGGCCTGAAAGTCCGCGTGACCTTCCCGGCTCCCGAAACCGTTTCGTAGCAGCGTTGGAACACCGTGGGAGCGGGCTTGCCCGCGAAAGCGTCCGGCCAGATGCTTCGATGGTGCCTGATCCGCCGCCTTCGCGGGCGAGCCCGCTCCCACAGAGCGGGGCCAGGCAAAGGTTGCAAAATCCCCACAAACCCCGTAGCAGCCGGGCTTGCCCGCGGGAGCGGTCTGTTAGGTTCAGTAGAGCAGCGTCATCGCCTCGTTCATTTCGCTGATAAGCGCACCGTCGGCCATATTCAGGCCCAACTGGTTGACCGCTGGCATCGCCATCACATCCAGATTCGCATAAGGCCTGCCGGTGGCTTCATGCACATGCACGGATGCCACCTGAACCAGATCCACGTAATCGGCCTGTGTCGAGACACGAGTGAAATTCTGAAACTGCCGGGGAACGATCGCCAGCGCTTCAGGAAAGTCCCACGAGCGCAGCAGACGTTCGCCGATGATCGGGTGAATGCGTTCGATCACATGGTTGAGGCTCACCGGATCGGCCAGCAATTCGAAGTTGTCTTCGGCATAGGTCAGGATCGGCAGCACACCGATCAGATGCACCAGGCCTGCCAGTGTCGCCTTGTCGGCCTTGAGCGCTGCGCGACGCAGGCTCAGCGCACTGCTGACCCCGGCCACTTGCAGGCTGAGCTTCCAGATATCGCGCATCTTGGTTTCGATGACCTCGGACTTGGCGTGGAACATCTGCTCCACCACCAGCCCGATCGCGAGGTTGCAGCTGTAATTCACGCCCAGCCGACGCACTGCGGTCAGTACATCGCTGACCTCGAAGTTGGGCCGCAGCAATGGGCTGTTCACCACCTTGATCAGGCGGGCGGACAGCGCGGTGTCGCTGCCGATCACCTTGGAGAGGTCGGCGATGGTGATTTCCGAGTCTTCGGCCGCCAGGCGGATTTTCATTGCCACTTCAGGAAGCGTCGGCAGAAACAAGGCGTCCTTGTCGATCGCCTTGATCAGGTCCTTCTGCACCTTGTCAGCCATGCTACTCATACGAAATCTCTGGATATTGCATTACGACCAGCGCCGCGTGCCGTGCGATGGCAGGGGCGCAGACCACTGCGCTGACGTCTGACACGGTTGTTATCGCTGTGGTTCAACGCTGGGTTTCAAGCTTGGCATCCAGAGTGTAGGGCAGCTCTGCCAGTTGCAGCGGCTGGCCTTCAGGTGTGCCCAGATGAATCTGACCGTTTTCCACCGCATCGGCCTGCAGCACCGCCAGCAGTTCTACAGCGTCGCCGCTGCGCGCTGCAATCACCACGTTGCCGGCGGAACTTGCGTGCACGGGGGAGAACAGCTCGGTGCCAGGCTCGGGAAGACCGGTGCCCTCCAGGGTCAGGCGATACAGACGACGCTTGAGCTTGCCCAGGTACTGCATGCGCGCGACGATTTCCTGGCCGGTGTAGCAGCCTTTCTTGAAGCTGACGCCACCTACGGCCTGCAGGTTGATCATCTGCGGGATGAATTCTTCGCGGGTCTGGCCGAACACCTGGCCGATACCGGCGCGGATCTGGCCCAGCAGCCAGTCGTTCAGCGATCCTTCGGGTAACTGCGCAGCCAAACGATTGCGCACATCGTCTGCCCCGACACGAACCCAGATTTCTGCGCGGGCAGGGGAGACGCGAATGGCAATCAGATCGTTGGCGCGGGCGACCGAATCGATCTCATCTGCCAGGTGAAGGCCCAGACTGGCCAGAGCGGCCTGGCCGTCGTTCACGCCAAATCGCACCCAGGCCGGGCTTTCGTCGGTCAGTTTGGATTTGGAGAAGACCGCGTATTTTTTCAGGTCCAGCAGTTGAGCCTCGATCAGCTCGCTGGCCATGGCCATTACCACGCCATCGCCTTCCAGCAGAATGCGGAAACTGGACTGCATGCGGCCTTTTTGCGTGCAACGGGCACCGAGCGTGGCCTTGGCATCGCTCAGGTAATCCATGTTGCAGGTCAGTTGGCCTTGAAGAAACTTGCTGGCGTCCACGCCGCGAACGGCAAGCACACCTTCGTGGGACAGCGGGCAGAAGAAAGCGGAATCGGCCATGGGTCATCGCAGGGAAGAAGTCTGGGGCACCATCATAGTGCCGTGCTTCGTTTATGCAATCCATTGCGACTAATCGCGGGTACGCCAACCGGATTCGCCCCTGTATACTCGCCGCCAAATTCGAGGAGCGCCCCATGGTCGAAGATGTTGAACTCAACCGTCTCTTTTGGCACAGCCGCCGCGGCATGCTCGAGCTGGATGTCCTGCTGGTGCCGTTTGTCAGAGAAGTCTATCCATCGCTCAATGATGTGGACCGTGCACTTTATGTGCGCCTGCTGACCTGCGAAGACCAGGACATGTTCGTCTGGTTCATGCAGCGCGGCGAGTCGCAGGACCCGGAGTTGCAGCGCATGGTTCGCATGATCCTGGACCGTGTCCAGCCGAAATGACCGGTTCGAGTGCCGCTGGCAGGGTTCCAGAATCCTGCTGACGGCATACCTGGGCTGCCTGTCGCTGGCCCTTGTGTCGACATTCCTTCTAGCTGTGCCAGCATGGGCCAAGGCCCTGGGCGTGTTGCTGTGCCTGCTACATGCCGCCCGCTACCTGCGTCGGTCAATCCTGCTCGACACCCCGGACGCGCCGACCGCGTTGCGCGGGGACAGCGGCGGTTGGCAGGTGTGGAGCCGGCGTCATGGCTGGCAGCCGGTGCAATTGCGCCCGGACAGCGTGGCGCTACCGTTCCTTGTATTGCTCAGGTTCCGCCCGGTGAAGGGCCACTGGCTTGAACGCCGCTGGGTGCAAAGTGTGTGCATTGCGGCTGACGCGATGGCGCCGGACGAACACCGGCGCCTGCGTCTGCGGCTCAAGTTCAGCCGTCGAAGGTGGGCGGCGCCAGAATAGTGTCCACTGCCTCTGGCAGCATCTCTGGATAATCCAGGGTGTAGTGCAGCCCACGGCTTTCCTTGCGAGCCATGGCCGAGGCGATCATCAGCTCCGCCACCTGGGCAAGGTTACGCAGCTCGATCAAATCGCGGCTGACTTTATAGTTGCTGTAGAACTCGTCGATTTCGTCCAGCAGCAGGCGCACCCGGTGCTGGGCGCGTTGCAGACGCTTGTTGGTGCGCACGATGCCCACATAGTCCCACATGAAGCGCCGCAGCTCGTCCCAGTTGTGGGCGATGATCACGTCTTCGTCCGAGTCGGTCACCTGGCTGGCGTCCCACTGGGGCAGCCCCTGCGGCTGGGGGATCTGCGGCAACTGAGCGACGATGTCGGCGGCGGCCGAGCGGGCGTAGACGAAGCACTCCAGCAACGAGTTGCTGGCCATGCGATTGGCGCCGTGCAGCCCGGTGAAGCTGGTTTCGCCGATGGCATAGAGCCCTGGCACGTCGGTGCGGCCGTGCTGGTCGACCACCACGCCACCGCAGGTGTAGTGCGCGGCGGGCACTACTGGAATTGGCTGGCGGGTGATGTCGATGCCGAACTCCAGGCAGCGCTCATAAACAGTGGGGAAGTGGCTTTTGACGAATTCTTCTGGCTTGTGGCTGATGTCCAGGTAAACGCAGTCGACCCCCAGGCGCTTCATTTCATGGTCAATGGCCCGGGCGACGATGTCCCTCGGCGCCAGTTCTGCGCGGGAATCGAAACGCTGCATGAAGCGTTCGCCGTTCGGCAGCTTTAAATAAGCGCCTTCACCACGCAGGGCCTCGGTGACCAGGAAGCTCTTGGCCTGCGGATGGTAGAGGCAAGTGGGGTGGAACTGGTTGAATTCCAGATTGCCAACCCGGCAGCCCGCCCGCCAGGCCATGGCGATGCCATCACCGCAGGCGCCATCGGGGTTGCTGGTATAGAGATAGACCTTGGCCGCACCTCCGGACGCCAGGATCGTGAAGCGGGCGCTGTGGGTATCGACTTCGCCGGTGCTGCGATCCAGCACGTAGGCACCCAGGCAGCGTTGGCCGTCCAGGCCCAGGCGGCGCTCGGTGAGCAGGTCGACCGCGACGCGTTGCTCCAGCAGCTCGATGTTCGGGCGCGATTTGGCTTGGGCCAGCAGCGTGCGGAAGATCGCCGCCCCGGTGGCGTCGGCGGCGTGAATGATGCGCCGATGGCTGTGCCCGCCCTCGCGGGTCAGGTGGAATTCGAAACCGCCGTCCACCACCGCCGAGGTGTCGTCGCGGGTGAACGGCACGCCCATGTCGATCAGCCACTGGATCGCTTCGCGGCTGTGCTCAACCGTGAACCGCACGGCCTCTTCATTGCACAGGCCACCGCCGGCATTGAGCGTGTCTTCAACGTGGGACTGCACGGTGTCGGCGTTGTCCAGTACCGCCGCGACGCCACCTTGGGCCCAGAAGGTCGAGCCGTTGGCCAGATCGCCCTTGCTCAGGACCGCGATGCGCAGGTGGGAGGGGAGGTTCAGCGCCAGGCTCAGGCCGGCAGCACCGCTGCCGATCACCAGTACGTCATGTTGAAAGTGTCGACTCATTGTTGTCTCGGCTTCTATGTGGCCATTGAGCTCTGTAAGAAATGTCCTGACATTCGGGGATGCTGCATCGAAAACAGCCTGACCTTGCCTTAAAACATTTCGTCCGGAGCCTAGTATGTAAGGTGTAGTGGCGGCACAATGGCCAGGATTTTATGGCAATTGTGAATCGCAGCGGGGGCGGATTGTGCGCTACTGCGCGGTATTGTGCATACCGTCTGGCGGGCTATTTCGATCAGGCACTCATGATCGGATTGGATCCGTCTGATGCGGCGGTGTGCGTCTCACGCTCTAGAACAAATAGTGGGAACTTTTCATAAAGCCCTACGTTCAATAGAGGGTTGCCGATAAAGGGACAGCGTCGGCGCTCTGTGAGGGTGACTCGATCATCTGCGCAAGCGCATTCGACGACAAGATTATTCACGCAGCCGACCTGGTTCGAGCTGCGTTTTTCGTGCGGGCTACTGACGCTCGCCGGAAACTTGCTTGAAGGGGGGAGAACTTTTGCGTAAAGCCCGAGTCTATGTTTGCAAGCCTGTGAGCCAGCCTCTGCAACACTCCTTTGAGCTCTATGAGGAGTGTTCATGCTAACCCAGGAAGAGGATCAGCAACTGGTCGAACGCGTACAGCGCGGCGACAAGCGAGCTTTTGATCTGCTAGTGGTGAAATATCAGCACAAAATTCTTGGGTTGATCGTGAGATTCGTCCACGACACCCATGAAGCCCAGGATGTTGCGCAAGAGGCTTTCATCAAGGCCTACCGCGCGCTTGGAAACTTTCGCGGCGACAGTGCGTTCTATACGTGGCTGTACCGTATCGCCATCAACACGGCGAAAAACTATCTGGTGTCGCGAGGTCGGCGGCCGCCGGACAGCGATGTGAGATCTGAAGACGCGGAGTTCTACGACGGCGATCACGGCCTCAAGGACATCGAGTCGCCGGAACGGGCATTGTTGAGGGATGAGATCGAGGGCACCGTCCATCGGACCATCCAGCTACTGCCAGAAGATTTACGTACTGCTCTAACTTTGCGTGAGTTTGACGGTCTGAGTTACGAGGACATTGCGAGCGTTATGCAATGCCCGGTTGGTACCGTGCGCTCTCGCATCTTCCGCGCTCGGGAAGCCATCGATAAAGCCCTGCAACCTTTGTTGCAGGAAACCTGAGACAGCGGCGATAGCCATATGAGAGGAACCGCCATGAGTCGTGAAGCCCTGCAGGAATCGCTGTCCGCGGTAATGGATAACGAAGCGGACGAATTGGAATTACGTCGAGTGCTCAACGCAATCGACGATGCGGATACACGTGCCACATGGTCGCGTTATCAGATTGCTCGTGCAGCGATGCACAAAGAACTGCTGATGCCTCATCTGGATATCTCGGCCGCTGTATCCGCCGCTATCGCCGACGAAGTCAGCCCGCTCAAGGCCGGTCGTGGTCCTTGGCGTACGCTGGGTCGCCTGGCTGTAGCTGCGTCGGTCACCGTCGCTGTACTGGCCGGTGTGCGCCTGTACAACCAGGATGAAATCGCCGGTGCCCAACTGGCCCAGCAATCGGCACAGCCTGCCAACATCGCCATGCCTCAGGTAAAAGGCCCGGCAGTTCTGGCTGGCTACACTGAAAGCAACGATCAGACCCCAGGCCCGATGGCCAGCGGTGTATTGCAGAACCAGGCCGGCTGGCATGACCAGCGTCTGCCAGGCTACCTGCGTCAACACGCTCAACAAGCTGCGTTGAAAGGCACTGAAAGCGCTCTGCCTTACGCACGTGCTGCCAGCCTGGAAAACCGTTAAGGAGGATCATGCGCGCCATCCGTCTATTGCCGCTTCTGCTTGGTGGATGGCTGGTCCTTCCAGCTCATGCCGATGACGCGCAAGACCAACTCAAGCGTCTTGCGCAGGCGGAGCAACAGCAAAGCTTTCAGGGCACGTTCGTTTATGAACGCAATGGAAGCTTTTCCACTCACCGGATCTGGCATCGCGTAGCAGACGGCAAGGTTCGTGAGCACCTCCTGCAACTCGATGGCTCCGCCCAGGAAGTACTGCGCGTCGACGGCATGACCCGATGCGTCAGCGGTACTCTGGTTGCGGGCGTTTCGAACATTCCGGATTCGCCGACCCACGGGTTTGACGCCGCAAAGCTGTCGTCCTGGTACGACATCAAGGTCGCCGGGGATTCCCGTGTGGCCGGGCGTCCTGCCGTGGTTGTGACGCTCACGCCGCGCGATCAGCACCGTTTCGGCATCGAACTGCATCTGGACAAGGAAACCGGATTGCCCCTCAAGTCGCTGCTGCTGAGCGATAAAGGGCAATTGCTCGAGCGTTTCCAGTTCACCGAGCTCAGTACCACCGCTCCCACCGATCAGATGCTTGAACCCAGTGGCGACTGCAAGCCGGTTGAAGTGGTCAAGGCCAAGCCTGAAGCCCAGAAACCTGCGGTGGCCTGGCACTCTGACTGGCTGCCGCCTGGCTTCGAGCTCAGTGGCGCTGCCGCACGCAAGGACCCCGACTCCAAGGCGCTGGTCACCAGCCTCATGTATGACGACGGCCTGGCGCGCTTCTCGGTGTTCATCGAGCCTGTGAGCGGTGCCGCCGTGACTGATATCCGCACGCAGCTGGGGCCGACCGTAGCTGTCTCCCGCCGCCTGACAACGCCTAAAGGCGATGCCATGGTCACTGTGGTGGGCGAGATTCCGATCGGCACCGCCGAACGCATCGCGCTGTCCATGCGCAATGGTGACGCTGCGCCGCCTGCCGCTGCCAAAAAGTAATCTGCCTGAACCGGACGCCCACTATGAAAAAGGTTTCATATTGGGCGTTCCGGGCCTCTAGCCTAGCAATCGCGGGCTCTCCACGAGATGCTGAAATGTTTGGTCAGCTTTGCAGGTTGCAATCACACTCTTTTTTTTCTATAGGTCACAGCTTCGCAGCTCTGGCCTTTGTCGTTTCAGCTTCCAGAAAGCTGACCTGGAGTAAAACACTGGTTAAGAGCCAAACACTGAGCAAGACTGCACTGTGTGAATGCTCCTCGAACCTGTCGGTTCGTACCGCTTATCCATGCTCGTTGTGAACGGGAGCCGTATGTCGATACCACGCTTGAAAACCTACCTGTCCTGGATGGCCGCCGTGCTCATGCTCGGGCAGGTCCTCACTGCCCAGGCGGAAGCCCTGCCTGACTTCACCACCCTTGTGGAGCAGGCGTCGCCTGCCGTCGTGAACATCAGTACGCGGCAGAAGATGCCGGATCGTTCCGTGGCCCAGGGCCAGGCGCCCGATCTGGAAGGCCTGCCGCCGATGCTGCGCGAGTTTCTTGAACGCAGCATGCCGCCAGGATCGCGTCCGCCAGGGTCCGGCAAGGGCGATCGTCAGCGTGAAGCGCAGTCTCTGGGCTCGGGTTTCATCATTTCGGCCGACGGTTTCATCCTGACCAACAATCACGTGATCGATGGTGCCGACGAGATCCTCGTACGCCTGTCCGACCGCAGCGAGATGAAAGCCAAGCTGATCGGCACCGACCCGCGCACCGACGTCGCGGTTCTGAAGATCGACGGCAAGGACCTGCCAACCGTCAAGCTGGGCAATTCCGACAAGCTCAAGGTGGGTGAGTGGGTATTGGCCATCGGCTCGCCGTTCGGCTTCGATCACTCCGTGACCAAAGGTATCGTCAGCGCCAAGGGCCGCAGCCTGCCTAACGACACGTACGTACCTTTCATCCAGACTGACGTTGCGATCAACCCGGGCAACTCCGGTGGTCCGCTGTTCAACATGGCGGGCGAAGTGGTGGGTATCAACTCGCAGATCTTCACCCGTTCCGGTGGCTTCATGGGCCTGTCGTTCGCCATCCCGATCGATGTGGCGATGGACGTTGCCAACCAGCTAAAGGCCAACGGCAAGGTCAACCGCGGCTGGCTGGGTGTGGTGATCCAGGAAGTGAACAAGGATCTGGCCGAGTCGTTCGGTCTCGACAAACCGGCCGGCGCGCTCGTCGCCCAGGTTCTGGAAGACGGCCCGGCGGCCAAGGGCGGCCTGCAGGTCGGCGACGTGATTCTCAGCGCCAACGGCACGCCGATCGTCATGTCGGCAGACCTGCCGCACTTGATCGGCAACCTGAAGGACGGCAGCAAGGCCGAACTGGACGTGATTCGTGATGGCAAGCGGCAGAAAGTGACCGTGACCGTCGGCGCATTGCCTGCCGAAGGCGAGGAAATGGGCGCCGCCGACGCGGGTGTCGAGCGCAGCAGCAACCGTCTGGGCGTTTCGGTCACCGACCTGACCGCCGAGCAGCTGAAATCGCTGGACCTCAAGGGCGGCGTGGTCATCAAGGATGTGCAGGACGGTCCTGCCTCGCTGATCGGCCTGCAGACTGGCGATGTCATCACTCACCTGAACAACCAGGCGATCACCACCGCCAAGCAGTTCACTGAAGTGGCCAAGGGCCTGCCGAAGAACCGTTCGGTGTCGATGCGGGTGCTGCGCCAGGGGCGCGCCACGTTCATCACCTTCAAACTGGCCGAATAATCAGCCATGACGGAGAAGGAGCGGCAGGATCGCTCCTTTTTTGTGCCAGGAGGGCGCCCGGATTTGCCGCTGCACGTGCGCAGTGACGCCCGAGCGTTCCTTCAGGTACAATTCCCGGCTATTTTCGGCGGGCAGTCTGCCTGCAATATTTTTCGAGTGTTGATCCGTGAGTGATTTGAGTCATATCCGCAATTTCTCCATCATCGCCCACATTGACCATGGCAAGTCGACGCTGGCTGACCGTTTCATCCAGATGTGCGGCGGCCTGTCCGAGCGCGAGATGGAAGCTCAGGTGCTTGATTCCATGGACCTGGAGCGCGAGCGCGGGATCACGATCAAGGCCCACAGCGTTACCCTCTATTACAAGGCGCGGGACGGCAAGACCTACCAGCTGAACTTCATTGACACCCCGGGCCACGTGGACTTCACCTATGAAGTCAGCCGCTCGCTGGCCGCCTGCGAGGGCGCGCTGCTGGTGGTCGATGCCGGTCAAGGTGTGGAAGCCCAGTCCGTCGCCAACTGCTACACCGCCATCGAACAGGGCCTGGAAGTCATGCCGGTCCTGAACAAGATGGACTTGCCCCAGGCCGATCCCGATCGCGTCAAGGACGAGATCGAGAAGGTCATCGGTATCGATGCCACCGACGCCGTGGCGTGCAGCGCCAAGAGCGGCATGGGCGTGGACGAGGTGCTTGAACGTCTGGTCCAGACCATCCCGGCGCCGACCGGCGACATCGAAGCGCCGTTGCAAGCGCTGATCATCGACTCCTGGTTCGACAACTACCTGGGCGTCGTCTCCCTGGTGCGCGTGCGTCAAGGCCGCGTCAAGAAGGGCGACAAGATCCTGGTCAAGTCCACCGGCAAGATCCACCTGGTGGACAGCGTCGGTGTGTTCAATCCCAAGCACACGGCAACAGTGGACCTGAAAGCGGGCGAAGTAGGCTTCATCATCGCCGGCATCAAGGACATCCACGGTGCGCCAGTGGGTGACACCCTGACCCTGAGTTCCACCCCGGACGTCGAAGTGTTGCCAGGCTTCAAGCGCATTCAGCCTCAGGTTTACGCCGGTCTGTTCCCGGTCAGCTCCGACGATTTTGAAGACTTCCGCGATGCGTTGTCCAAGCTGACGCTCAACGACTCGTCGCTGCAGTATCTGCCGGAAAGCTCTGACGCGTTGGGCTTCGGCTTTCGTTGCGGCTTCCTGGGCATGCTGCACATGGAAATCATCCAGGAGCGCCTGGAGCGCGAGTACGATCTGGACCTGATTACCACGGCCCCGACTGTAATTTTCGAGCTGTTGCTCAAGACCGGCGAAACCATTTACGTCGACAACCCGTCGAAGCTGCCGGACCTCTCCAGCATCGAAGATATGCGCGAACCGATCGTGCGGGCGAACATCCTTGTGCCTCAAGAGCACCTGGGCAACGTCATTACGCTGTGCATCGAGAAGCGCGGTATCCAGCACGACATGCTGTTCCTCGGCACCCAGGTCCAGGTGACCTACGACTTGCCGATGAACGAAGTGGTTCTGGACTTCTTCGACCGCCTGAAGTCGACCAGTCGCGGTTATGCGTCGCTGGACTATCATTTCGATCGTTATCAGTCGGCGAACCTGGTCAAGCTCGATGTGCTTATCAACGGTGACAAGGTCGATGCCCTGGCGCTGATCGTGCACCGCGACAATGCCGCCTACAAAGGTCGTGCGTTGACCGAGAAGATGAAAGAACTGATTCCTCGTCAGATGTTCGACGTGGCAATCCAGGCAGCCATCGGCGGCCAGGTTATCGCGCGTACAACCGTCAAGGCGCTCAGAAAGAACGTACTGGCCAAGTGTTACGGTGGCGACGTGAGCCGTAAGCGCAAGCTGCTTGAAAAGCAGAAGGCCGGTAAGAAACGCATGAAGCAGGTCGGCAACGTGGAAATTCCACAAGAAGCCTTCCTTGCAGTGCTCAGGTTGGAATAATCAGGCCCTATGTCTCTAAATTTCCCGCTGTTGTTGGTCATTGCCGTTTTTGTCTGCGGTTTGCTGGCCCTGATTGATCTGGTCGTGCTGGCGCCGCGTCGGCGTTCGGCAATCGCGAATTATCAGGGCAGTGTGAGCCAGCCGGATGTCGCCGTTGTCGAGCAACTGAACAAGGAACCGCTGCTGGTTGAATACGGCAAGTCGTTCTTCCCGGTGCTGTTCATCGTGCTGGTGTTGCGTTCGTTCCTGGTCGAGCCGTTCCAGATTCCTTCGGGATCGATGAAGCCGACGCTGGATGTGGGCGATTTCATCCTGGTCAACAAGTTCTCCTACGGTATCCGTCTGCCGGTGATCGACATGAAAGTCATCCCGGTGGGTGATCCGCAGCGCGGGGATGTGATGGTGTTCCGCTACCCAAGCGATCCGAACGTCAATTACATCAAGCGTGTCGTAGGCCTGCCGGGCGACTCCGTCCGTTATACCAACGACAAGCAGTTGTTCGTCAACGGGCAACTGGTGGCCAAGCAGTTGATCGGTTCGGAGCCCGGGACCCTGGGCAGTGCCGAGCTGTACAACGAGAAGCTGGGCGAGGTCGAGCACCAGATCCGTCAGGAAATGAGCCGCTACCGCGCGCCACCTGACCATGAATGGAAAGTCCCGGCCGGCCATTACTTCATGATGGGCGACAACCGTGACAACTCCAACGACAGCCGCTACTGGGACGACCCCAACATTCCCAAGGACGAGCTGGGCATGGTTCCCGACAGGAACATCGTCGGCAAGGCCTTTGCCGTGTGGATGAGCTGGCCGGAGCCGAAGCTGAGCCACCTGCCCAACTTCTCGCGAGTCGGGTTGATCAAGTAACCGCTGCGGCGCTGTATGACACAGCGCCGTATGTCATTTCAGCGGTCTAAGCTTGCGGGGGTAGCCCTGCATGGCGCAGGGACAGACTATTCTTGAGGGCACACATGACATCTGCCGGTTCGCAAAAAGGCTTGTCGTTCATTGGGTGGCTGGTTTTGCTGGCCCTCCTTGCATTTGCAGCAAGTACCGCAGCCAAGGTAGTGCCGCATTACCTCGATTACATGTCGATGAAGAAGATCATCGAAGCCGCAGGCACCGACAAGGCCGCGGAGATCAGCAACAGCAGCGATTTCCATGACTATGTCGCCAAAGGCATGCAAATCAACAACATTCGGGATTTGGATTTGAACAAGGCGTTAACAGTGACGACGGAGAACAACAGGTTCCTCGCCCATTTGAAATACGAACAACGAGAGCCACTGATCCAGAACATCGATCTGGTGGTCAAGTTCGACCACGAATTCAGCGTGGGTAAACCGTGAGCGTGTCATTGAGTCGCCTGGAGCGTCAGCTCGGCTATACCTTCAAGGACCAGGAACTGATGATTCTGGCCTTGACCCACCGCAGCTTTGCCGGTCGCAACAACGAGCGTCTGGAATTCCTCGGTGATGCCATCCTCAACTTCGTGGCCGGTGAGGCGCTGTTCGAGCGTTTCCCGCAGGCCCGTGAAGGCCAGCTGTCGCGCTTGCGTGCCCGCCTGGTGAAGGGCGAGACCCTGGCCCTGCTGGCCCGCGGGTTCGATCTGGGCGAATACCTGCGCCTGGGGTCCGGTGAATTGAAAAGCGGCGGTTTCCGGCGCGAGTCAATTCTGGCCGATGCCCTGGAAGCGCTGATCGGTGCGATCTACCTGGACTCCGGCATGGAAATGGCGCGCGAACGCGTGTTGTCCTGGCTGGCCAGTGAGTTCGACAGCCTGACGCTGGTCGACACCAACAAGGACCCGAAAACCCGATTGCAGGAATTCTTGCAGTCCCGCGCCTGTGAACTGCCGCGCTATGAAGTGGTGGATATCCAGGGCGAGCCGCATTGCCGGACCTTTTTCGTCGAATGCGAAGTGACTTTACTGAATGAAAAAAGCCGGGGACAGGGTGTCAGCCGTCGCATTGCCGAACAGGTAGCCGCGGCCGCAGCACTTATCGCCCTTGGTGTGGAGAATGGCAATGACTGATACAACTGCAACACGCTGTGGCTATGTCGCCATCGTTGGCCGGCCAAACGTGGGCAAGTCGACGCTGCTCAACCACATCCTTGGCCAGAAACTGGCGATCACCTCGCGCAAGCCGCAGACCACCCGGCACAACATGCTGGGCATCAAGACCGAAGGCGACGTTCAGGCCATCTACGTTGACACCCCCGGCATGCACAAGGGCAGCGACAAAGCCCTCAACCGCTACATGAACAAGACCGCTTCGGCGGCGTTGAAAGACGTCGACGTGGTGATCTTCGTCGTGGACCGCACCAAGTGGACCGACGAAGACCAGATGGTGCTCGAGCGCGTGCAGTACGTGACCGGCCCCTTGATCGTCGTTCTGAACAAGACCGACCGCATCGAAGACAAGGCCGACATGATGCCGCACCTGGCCTGGTTGCAGGAGCAGTTGCCGAACGCCCAGATCATCCCGATTTCCGCGCAGCACGGGCATAACCTCGAAGCGCTGGAGAAGGTGATTGCCGAGCAGTTGCCGGAAAACGATCACTTCTTCCCTGAAGACCAGATCACCGACCGCAGCAGCCGCTTCCTGGCCGCGGAGCTGGTGCGCGAGAAGATCATGCGCCAGCTGGGTGCAGAGCTTCCGTACCAGATCACCGTCGAGATCGAAGAGTTCAAGCAGCAGGGCAAGACCCTGCACATCCATGCGCTGATCCTGGTCGAACGTGACGGCCAGAAGAAAATCATCATTGGCGACAAGGGCGAGCGCATCAAACGCATCGGCTCCGACGCCCGCCGCGACATGGAAGTGCTGTTCGACTCCAAGGTCATGCTCAACCTGTGGGTCAAGGTCAAGGGCGGCTGGTCCGACGACGAACGCGCCCTGCGTTCGCTGGGTTACGGCGACCTGTAAGCACTTGTTGCTTCACTTGTGGGAGCGAGCTTGCTCGCGAAGAGGGTGTAACGTTCAACATCAATGTTGACGGGCACACCGCTTTCGCGAGCAAGCTCGCTCCCACAGTGGTTTCAGTTGACCATGAGTCCATGTTCGTTCATCGAGAAGTGCATGTCCCCAAACGCTCCCGCCAGCCAACTCGCCTACGTGCTGCACAGCCGGCCCTATCGGGAAAACAGCGCCCTGGTGGACTTCATCACGCCTCAGGGCCGCTTGCGCGCCGTGTTGCGCAGCGCCCGTGGCAAGGCCGGTTCTCTGGCTCGGCCGTTCGTGCCGCTGGACGTGGAGTTTCGCGGGCGCGGTGAACTCAAGAACGTCGGGCGCATGGAGAGCGCAGGCATTGCCGCCTGGCTTGAAGGCGACGCCTTGTTCAGCGGCCTGTACCTCAATGAATTACTGATTCGCCTGCTCCCCGCCGAAGATCCTCACCCCGGAGTGTTCCAACACTACGCTGCGACCCTGGCCGCCCTGGCCGAAGGGCGCGCGCTGGAACCCTTGCTGCGATCTTTCGAGTGGCGTCTGCTGGACGACCTGGGTTACGGTTTCGCCCTCGATGCGGACGTCAACGGCGATCCGCTGGCGAGCGACGGCATGTATCGCCTCCAGGTGGACGCCGGCCTTGAACGGGTGTATCTGTTGCAGCCCGGCCTGTTCCAGGGTGCTGAACTGTTGGCCATGTCCGAGGCCGACTGGGCTGCGCCCGGGGCGCTCTCGGCGGCCAAACGCCTGATGCGTCAGGCCCTGGCGGTGCATCTGGGTGGCCGCCCGCTGGTCAGCCGTGAACTGTTTCGCAAGCCCTAACCAACAAGACCCCAGGCAGGCGCGATTCGCCTGTCCAGATGAAGTTTCAGGAGAACAAAGTGACCCACAGCACCCGCATCCTGCTCGGCGTGAACATCGACCACGTCGCCACCCTGCGTCAGGCCCGTGGTACCCGTTATCCCGATCCGGTCAAGGCGGCACTGGACGCTGAAGAAGCCGGCGCCGATGGCATCACCGTGCACCTGCGTGAAGACCGTCGCCACATCCAGGAGCGTGACGTGCTGCTGCTCAAGGACGTGCTGCAGACCCGCATGAACTTCGAAATGGGCGTCACTGAAGAGATGATGGCGTTTGCCGAGCGCATTCGTCCGGCGCACATCTGCCTGGTGCCGGAAACCCGCCAGGAACTGACCACCGAAGGCGGCCTGGACGTCGCCGGCCAGGAAGCGCGGATCAAGGCGGCGGTCGAGCGTCTGTCGGCCATCGGCAGTGAGGTGTCGCTGTTCATCGACGCCGACGAGCGCCAGATCGAGGCTTCGGCCCGTGTCGGTGCGCCCGCCATCGAACTGCACACCGGGCGCTACGCCGACGCCGAGACCCCGACCGAGGTGGCCGAAGAACTCAAGCGCATTGCTGACGGCGTCGCCTTTGGCTTGAAGCAGGGCCTGATCGTCAATGCCGGCCACGGCCTGCATTACCACAACGTCGAAGCGGTCGCGGCGATCAAGGGCATCAACGAACTGAACATCGGCCATGCACTGGTCGCCCATGCGCTGTTCGTGGGCTTCAAGTCGGCGGTGTCGGAGATGAAGGCGTTGATTCTGGCGGCTGCCAAAGGCTAAAGCACCGTAGCAGCACGGCTTGCCGGCAGGGGCGTCCTCGAAATCGCTCCCGCGGGCAAGCCCGGCTGCTACGGGGCGTCGATTGCCTAGGCCTTGCGCCCCACGATCACCGCACGGCGTGGCGCGGGCAGGCCTTCCACGGTCTTGCTGTGGTCGTTCGGGTCGAGGAAGTCGCCGAGCGACTGATACTTCATCCACTCGGTACTGCGCTGTTCCTCCACCGAAGTGGTGCTGACATCCACGCAACGCACATCGACGAAGCCTGCCCGGCGCAGCCACAGTTCCAGCGCAGGCACCGACGGCAGGAACCACACGTTGCGCATCTGCGAGTAGCGGTCTTCGGGCACCAGCACCTGGTGCACGTCGCCTTCGACGACCATGGTTTCCAGCACCAGCTCGCCGCCCTTAACCAGGCAATCCTTCAACGCCAGCAGGTGATCGATCGGCGACTTGCGGTGGTACAGCACGCCCATTGAAAACACCGTGTCAAAACCTTCCAGCCGAGCAGGCAAGTCTTCCAGCGCGAACGGCAGGTGCCACGCGGGCAGGTCGGGCAGGTAGCGCTGCATGGCCTGGAACTGGCAGAAGAACAGCCAGTTCGGGTCGACGCCGATCACGCTGTCGGCACCGGCGCCCAGCATGCGCCACTGGTAGTAGCCGTTGCCGCAACCCACGTCCAGTACCCGCTTGCCCACCAGATCCAGATGGGGCGAGACCCGCGACCATTTCCAGTCCGAGCGCCATTCGGTATCGACATGCACGCCGAACACATCGAACGGCCCCTTACGCCAGGGCGACAGGCCCATCAGCGCGGTGCGGGTCTGCTCGCGGGTGGCGTCGTCGCAGTCGGTGTCGAGGATGAACGCATCCTTGAGTTCGACCCGGCTCGGCGTGAGTGCGGGCAGGGCGTTGAGCGCACCTTGCCAGCGCTCCAGATCGCCATGGCCTTTTTCCATCTTGGCGTCGAGTTGCGCTTGCAGGCCCTGGGCCCAGTTAGACAGTGGGGTGCCCGCCAGGCGGCGGACCAGTGGGGCGAGATCAATCATGGCAGGGCAATCAAAGAGGCGAAATTAAGGCACTGGAACCAGGGCACGACTTTGCTGAAACCGGCGGCCAGCAGGCGTTCGCGATGCTGTTCGAGGCTGTCGGGTTTCATCACGTTTTCAATGGCGCTGCGCTTCTGGGCAATTTCCAGTTCGCTGTAGCCGTTGGCGCGCTTGAAGGCCACGTGCAGGTCGGTGAGCAGGGCGTGTTCGTCGTTGTCATCGAAACGCAGCTTCTCCGACAGGATCAGCGCGCCGCCGGGCAGCAGAGACTGACGGATGCGCGTCAGCAACGCCAGGCGTTGTTCAGGAGCGATGAATTGCAGGGTGAAGTTCAGGGCCACCACCGAAGCAGGCTGGAATTCGAGGGCGAGAATGTCGCCCTCGATAACGTCCACCGGCAGCAGCTCCTGGAACATCGAATCCTGGGCGTTGAGGTACTCGCGGCAGCGCTCGACCATGGCCGCTGAATTGTCGATGGCGATCACCCGGCAATCGTCGGTGCGCACATGGCGACGCAGGGCCTGGGTCACCGCGCCCAGGGAGCTGCCCAAGTCGTAGAGCACGCTGTGGGGCTGGGCGAATTGCGCCGCGAGCACGCCCAGGTTCTCGACGATGGTCGGGTAACCGGGCACCGAGCGCTTGATCATGTCCGGGAACACCCGCACCACGTCCTCGTTGAAGGCGAAGTCGGGCACCTGGCCCAGCGGCTGGGCGAATATGCGGTCGGGTTCTTGGCTCACGGCGATTCCGAAGGATGAGGCGAAAAGTGCGGCATTTTAGCCAAATGTGCCGCGATGCTGAAACCTCATCTCATCGTTCGGGCGTTTGCCCTCAATTGACCGTGATCGCGCAATCGAAGGTGCGCTCGGGGCGAACCTCGGGGGCCCAAGGTTGTTGATAGACCATCATCAGATGCCCCGTGCCTGCACTGGCGGCCTTGTAGCGCCATACCGATTGCCCGGACGTGCCGACCATGCCGATGTCCTGCGGGCTGTTGAACACTTCCGGCCCAAGGGCGTTGAGAATCGATGGCGCGGGGTTCTGCATCAGCCAACGGTGCCCGGTGGTGGGATTGCTCGGCAGCATCAGCATCAGGGTCTGGCCGGTCTTGAGGGTGATGGGGCAGTCTTTCTGATCTTCCAGGGACACGATCTGTTTCGGTTGCTGGGCACAGGCGGCCAGCAGGGCGAGGCTGAACGGGACGAGCAGACGGGCAGGGGACATGGAGGCTCCGGACGTGGGCTACTTGAGTCGGAGCATAACTGAAGATGGGATCGACGGGGCCTGTGGGAGCGAGCTTGCTCGCGAAAGCGGCGGCACAAACGATATTGATACATCGACCGTACCGACGTCTTCGCGAGCAAGCTCGCTCCCACAGGTTTTGTATCCCGTCAGTGAGAGCGGGTGCTCATTTGCTTAGAACAACACCTTCGAAACATCCGAGAAGCGCTTGGCGAAGTGCACGGTGATGCCTTCCTTGAGGTAGTCCGGTAGCTCTTCGAAGTTGCCCCGGTTGGCTTCCGGCAGGATCAGCTCGAAGATCTTCTGCCGCCGCGCGGCAATCACTTTCTCACGCACGCCGCCAATCGGCAGGACATGCCCGGTGAGAGTCAGCTCGCCGGTCATGGCCACGCCTTTTTTCGGCGTCTGGTTGCGCGCCAGGGAGAGCAGGGCGCTGGCCATGGTCACACCGGCACTAGGACCGTCTTTTGGCGTGGCACCTTCGGGCACGTGAAGGTGAACGAAGGCTTCGTCGAAGAAGCCCTTGTCACCGCCAAACTTCGCCAGATTTGAGCTGACGTAGCTGTAGGCGATTTCCGCTGATTCCTTCATCACATCGCCCAGTTGCCCCGTGAGCTTGAAGCCACGGTTGTGGGTGTGGATGCGCGTGGCTTCGATCGGCAAGGTCGCACCGCCCATGCTGGTCCAGGCCAGGCCCGTAATCACGCCGGTACCGGACAGCACTTGCTCGTTGCGGAACACCGCCATGCCCAAGGAGGCTTCGAGGTCTTTTGGCCCGATCTTGACCACGGTATCCGGGTTGTCCAGCAGCTTGACCACCGCCTTGCGCACCAGTTTGCCCAGCTGTTTCTCCAGCTGACGCACCCCGGCCTCACGGGCGTAGCCGTCGATCACCGCACGCAGGGCGCTGTCGCTGATGGTCAGGCTGGCCTTGGACACACCGGCTTTTTCCAGTTGCTTGGGCCACAGGTGACGCTTGGCGATGGCCAGTTTTTCTTCGGTGATGTAACCGGACAGGCGAATCACTTCCATGCGGTCCAGCAACGGGCCGGGAATCGAATCCAGGGTGTTGGCGGTGCAGACGAACAGCACCTTGGACAGGTCCAGGCGCAGGTCGAGGTAATGGTCGAGGAATTCGACGTTCTGCTCCGGATCCAGTGTCTCCAGCAGCGCCGAGGCCGGGTCGCCCTGGTAGCTCTGGCCCATCTTGTCGATCTCGTCGAGCATGATGACCGGGTTCATCACTTCCATGTCCTTCAACGCCTGCACCAGCTTGCCCGGCTGGGCGCCGATGTAGGTGCGACGGTGGCCCTTGATCTCGGCCTCGTCGCGCATGCCGCCGACGCTGAAACGATAGAACGGACGGCCCAGGGATTCGGCAATCGACTTGCCGACGCTGGTCTTGCCCACGCCCGGCGGGCCCACGAGCAGCACGATGGAACCGGCGATCTCGCCCTTGTAGGCGCCCACCGCGAGGAATTCGAGGATGCGACTCTTGATGTCATCAAGGCCTGCGTGGTGCTGGTCGAGCACCTTGCGCGCGTGTTTGAGGTCCAGCTTGTCTTCGCCGTAGACGCCCCACGGCACGGAGCTGGCCCAGTCCAGATAGTTGCGGGTGACGGCGTATTCCGGCGAGCCGGTTTCCAGCACCGAGAGTTTGTTGATTTCTTCATCGATGCGTTTGCGCGCTTGTGGCGGCAGGGTCTTACCTTCCAGGCGCTGCTCGAACTGCTCGATGTCGGCGCTGCGGTCGTCCTTGGTCAGGCCCAGCTCCTGCTGGATGACCTTGAGCTGTTCTTTCAAGAAGAACTCGCGCTGATGTTCGCCGATCTTGCGGTTCACTTCGGCGGAGATTTCTTTTTGCAGCCGCGCGACTTCGACTTCCTTGCGCAGCATCGGCAAGACTTTTTCCATCCGCTTGAGCACGGGTACGCAATCGAGCACTTCCTGCAATTCAACGCCGGTGGCGGAGGTCAGTGCGGCGGCGAAGTCGGTCAGCGGCGAAGGATCGTTGGGGCTGAAGCGGTTGAGGTAGTTCTTCAACTCTTCGCTGTACAGCGGGTTGAGTGGCAGCAGCTCCTTGATCGCGTTGATCAGCGCCATGCCGTAGGCCTTCACCTCATCGGTGGGCTCATTGGGCTGGTGCGGGTATTCGACCTCCACCAGAAACGGCGGGCGGTGGTGCTTGAGCCAGGTCTTGATGCGCACCCGGCTCATGCCCTGGGCGACGAACTGCAGCTTGCCGTTCTCGCGGCTGGCGTGGTGCACCTTCACCAGGGTGCCGTATTCAGGCAAGGCCTTGGTGTCGAAGTGGCGCGGGTCGTCAGGCGGTGTGTCCATGAAGAACAGCGCCAGGGAATGGTGATCGGACTTGCTTACCAGCTCCAGGGTTTCAGCCCAGGGTTCTTCGTTGACGATGACCGGCAGGACCTGGGCCGGGAAGAAAGGCCGGTTGTGGATCGGGATGATGTAGACCTGGTCCGGAAGATTCTGCCCAGGCAGGGCGAGGCTTTTGCTGTCCGAGTGAAGAATTTCGTGCTCGTGATCGACGTCGTCTTTTGCGTGGGTTGAGTCGCTTTGCTGGTCGCTCATGGGGCACCTGCATAAATGGAGTTGAGGCTTAGATGGGGCAGTCTTGCTCAGGTTTCAATAGTTGAGGCCGATAGCATTGAATACGGACGACGATAGAGAAATATAGGTGGCTTGTGCCATTCGTCGGCGATCATCCTATAGTGGCTTTATGGTGGCCTTTAGTGCGTGATCTTCACTGAGGCTGCGGTTACTCTGCGCGCACGCTGCAACACAATGCCAAGGCCGGCGTTATCCTGTTTATTGACCATGCCGTTCTTGGACCCCACGTATGAATCCGGTTGTATCTACGTTCCTGCTGGCAGCGACCCTTCTGGGTGCCTGCGCCAGCCATGCTGCAGGCCTTTCCGCAGACTTCGTTGATGCTCAGGGCAAGCCGCTGGGCGATGTCGTGCTGACGCTGCAAGGCCCTTCGGGCAAGCCGGATCCGGCGCCCAAGGCCGACATGGACCAGCGTGACCAGCGTTTTGCGCCGCACGTGCTCGCAGTGCGCACTGGCACACAAATCAAATTCCCGAACAGCGACAACATCCGCCATCAGGTGTACTCCTTTTCTGCGGCAAAACGTTTCGAACTTCGCCTGTACGGCGGTACTCCGTCGGATCCGGTGCTGTTCGACAAGCCCGGCGTGGTGGTGCTCGGCTGCAACATCCATGACTGGATGCTCGGCTACGTGTACGTCACGGACGATCCATGGTTTGGCGTGAGCGATGAAAAAGGCACGCTGACCCTCGACCAGATGCCTGCAGGCCACTACGTGGCAACGCTCTGGCATCCCCAGGCGGTGGACATGCAACCGGTATCAGGCGGTGAAATCGACATTCCGGCGGCAGGCCTGCACCAGCGCTTCAAGCTGGCAGTGCTGCCCAAGGCCGACGACATGCCCGCCGCACCGCCGCCCAGCGCGTTCGGTGATGCCTTTCACAAAGCGGCCCACGAATGAAACTGCGTATAGGCTTCCAGGCCCGCATTGCCAGCGTGTTGATCCTGCTGTTGCTGATCGTGGTCGTCGCGGTGTTCGTGGCCGTCAAGGCTGCGACCCAGGATGCCGTGCGCAAACAGGCCCAGGTGCAGCTGGAGGTGGGTACCCGGGTGTTCGAGGGTCTGCTGGAGATTCGTGGCAAACGCCTGCGTGATGCGGTGCAGTTGCTGTCCAGTGATTTCGGCTTCCGCGATGCGGTGGCCTCCGCCGATTCGGCGACCATCCGTTCGGTGCTGCTTAACCACGGTGCCCGTATCGACGCCTCGGACATGTTTCTTCTGGGCATGGACGGCAAGGTCATGGCCAGCACCGTCGCGCAGATCCCCGAGGGCTCGCCGTTTCCATACATGCAGGCGCTGCGCGAGCTCAAGAGCAAGAATCAGTCGATGCTGATCGTGCCGCTGCAAGGCAAACCGCACCTGCTGGTGGAAAGCACGGTCATGGCTCCCTTGCCCATCGCCCGGGTGGTCATGGGGTTCAGCATGGATGACGACCTGGCCCGGGAGCTGCGCTCGCTGAGCGGTTTGCAGGTGTCGTTTCTGTCCATCGCGCACCACGCGCCGGGGCAGATCATCAGTACCCAGCCAGAGGCGTTGTACGAAAGCCTGCAAGGGCTGATGCTCAGTCCTGCCAGTGACCAGATGCAGATGACCACGCACCAGGAACAGAGTTTTCTGAGCAAGACCCTGCACCTGGGCACCGTCAGCGACACCGATGGCGAGGTCGTGGCGTTGCTGCAGAGCCCGCTGGACAACGCCATGAAGGCGTTCGCGCCGCTGGATGAAAAACTCTACTGGATCACCCTGGTGGCGCTGGCCGGTTCCCTGGTGGGGACGTTGTTGCTGGCGCGCAGTGTGTCGCAGCCGGTGCGTGCCCTGGCCCGGGCCGCCAAGCGGATTGAAGAGGGTGACTACCTCACACCGGTCATATTGGCCCGCAGTGACGAGCTGGGGCTGCTGGCCGGCGCACTCAACTCCATGCAGACCGGTATCGCTGAGCGCGAGCAGCAACTGGCTCACAATGCGCTGCACGATGGTGTCACCGGGCTGCCTAACCGGGCGCTGGTCATGGAGCGGCTGGGCAGCGCGATTGCGGCCCAAAGGCCGGTGGCGCTGCTTTATCTGGGCCTGGAGAACTTCCGCGCCATCAACGAAAGCATTGGGCCCGAAGGTGTCGAGCATCTGTTGCAGGTCATCGGCGAGCAACTGCAATTGCCGCTGCGTCCCGGCGACACCGTGGCGCGGCTGTCCGGTCATGAGTTTCTGTTGCTGGTGCATCATGCCGAGACTGACTCAGCCGTGGCGGTGGCCGACCGTTTGCAACGCCTACTGCTCAAACCCCAGCGCATTGCCGATCAGGATATTTCTCTGGACGCCTGCATCGGCATCGCGGCCTACCCGCTCAACGGCGATTCGCCGTCGGAGCTGGTGCGCCGCGCCGCCATTGCCCACCAGGACGCCACCCAGCTGCCGGGGCGCCTGCAAGTCTACGAGGACGGCCGCGATCTGGCTCACCAGCGCCAGATCTGCCTGATTCGTGACCTGCGATACGCCGCCCGCAATGGCGAGCTGGCGCTGCATTACCAACCCAAGCTGGACATCCGCAACGGTCGGGTACGGCAGGCCGAAGCCTTGCTGCGCTGGCAGCATCCGCAGTTCGGGAATGTCTCTCCGGCCGAGTTCATCGTGCTGGCCGAGCGCACCGGCAGCATCCAGATCCTCACCGGCTGGGTAATCGAAGAAGCCATGCGCCAGTTGGCCGAGTGGGGGCGTCGCGGCCTGCATGTGCAACTGTCAGTGAACATTTCGGCGGATGACCTGCTCAGCGGCGATTTGGCCCACCGCGTGTCTAGCCTGCTCAAGTTGTATCGCGTGCCTGCCGAACAACTGATCTTCGAGATCACCGAAAGCGCCGTCATGCGCGAGCCCGAGCACGCCCTCAAGGTGCTCAACGGCCTGCGCGAATGCGGGATCAGCCTGTCGGTGGACGACTTCGGCACTGGCTACTCTTCATTGGCGCACCTGAAAAGACTGCCGGTGCAGGAGCTGAAGATCGACCAGTCATTCGTGCGCAACCTGGATGAAACCAGCGAGGATGCGGTGATCGTGCGTTCCACCATCGAGATGAGCCATAACCTGGGGCTCAAGGTGGTCGCCGAGGGCGTCGAGTACGAACACAGTTTGCGCCTGCTGGAGCGCTGGCATTGCGACACGGCGCAGGGCTATCTCATCAGCCGGCCACTCACCGCGGTCGCGTTTGAAGCATGGATCGCCAAATCCCACCATTCCCCGAGCATGATGGTTCACTGATTGGTTCACGTTTATGGCACGTAGTCTCTCGGCTGTTTTCAGCCCTGTGGTGTTGGCAAGTCTGGTGGGCGGTTGCGTGACAGCAACAGCGCCTTTTGTTACGGCCGATCAGGGGCGCCTGATCGCGACCGGTGGTGCCAGCAGTATCGAAGGCGCCGCCGGTGGCGGGATCATTCCGTGGGCGGTGCTGGCCAATTACGACGAAAAGGGCGAGTGGGGCGCCAATGCCTTCGCTACCCACATCAATTTGCCGGACTACACACTGGACGTCGTCGGCATGGCCGCTTCCTACGGCAACCGCGTGGAAGTGTCCTACGCCCACCAGCGTTTCGATCTGGGTTCATTGGTCAATAAATTAAGCCTGCCCGAAGACAACCTCACTCAGGATGTCTTTGGCGTGAAAGTGCGCCTGTTCGGTGACCTGATCTACGACCAGTTGCCGCAAGTGTCGCTGGGCGTCGAGTACAAGCATCAGAACGATTTCCTGATCCCGAGCCTGGTGGGCGCCCGGCGCGATTCGGATGTCGAAGGCTATCTCACCGCCAGCCGCCTGTTCATGGGCGCAGCCTTTGGTTACAACGTGGTGGTCAACGGTGGCGTGCGTTACAGCCGTGCCAACGAGACTGGCCTGCTGGGCTTCGGCGGTGATCGCCGGGACACCCGCAGCCTGTTGAAAGAAGGCTCGGTGGCACTGCTGTTCAACCCGCGCTGGGCGGTGGGCGTCGAGTATCGGGAAAAGCCGGACAACCTGTCGTTCGCCGGTGAAAGCGATTGGGCCGATCTGTTTGTCGGCTGGTTCCCCAACAAGCATGTATCCGTGGTGCTGGCCTACGCTCGGCTGGGCGAAATCGCCACGCTGGATAATCAGAACGGCACGTATCTGTCTGTGCAGGGGAGTTTCTGATGGGATGGCCGTTACGCTGGTTCGGTGTGCTGGGCCTGGCACTGCTCGTTGGTTGCGCCCAGCAGCCGCCCAAGGATGACAGCCTGTATCAAGCCCTCGGGCAGCGCGCCGGGATACAGAAGATTGTCGAGGGCATGCTGCTGCACATCGCAAAAGACGAGCGCATCGTCGAGCATTTTCGCAAGATCGACATCGTGCGTCTGCGTGACAAGCTGGTAGAGCAGTTCTGTGTCGAGGCCGGCGGCCCTTGCCGTTACACCGGCGACAGCATGGCCGAATCGCACAAGGGCCAGAACCTGACCCGCAGTGATTTCAATGCGCTGGTGGAGGATCTGATCGATGCGATGGACGAGCTGAACATCCCGGTAGCGACCCAGAACCGCCTGATTGCCCGGCTAGCGCCGATGCGTGGGGATGTGATCGAGAAGTAAATGCCAACCACAACCCCGTAGCAGTCCGGCTTGCCGGCGTTGGCGATCTTGCGGGCGCCGACGCCGGCAAGCCGGACTGCTACGGGGGAAAATGTTGGGCTTTAGATTTTGATCCTGATCTTCATGCGCAATGGCACAGGCGCCGCCGAACGCGACGTCAAGGCGCCAGGCCGAGCGCAGGCGTCGTGGAGGGGGATGAGCGGCAGGAGCCGCGAAAGCCGTGCGGGCCATGGATGGCCCATCACGGCGTGCCCCCGGAACGACGCCGGAGGGAGGGAACCGAGACGAAGTCGCGGCCCAGCCTGTCGCAAATGGCTTTGGTTACTTTCCCCGAAAGGAAAGTGACCCGCCGTAAGGGCGGAAAGCTGAATCAGCGTCACCCCCGCCAACGGATATGCTCGCCAATCGCCGAACCACATGATCGTTCTCACGCTCTGCGTGGTAACGGCTCTGGCTTTGATATTGGGGGCATATCCGTTGTCGTGTTGGCTGGGTTTTAGGGTTTCGCCCCTTACGGGCGACCTACTTTCTTTCGGGAAAGTAGGCAAACCATTTGCTCCTGGCTGGGGTCCTCCTTCGTCGGACTTCCCTCGACTCCGGCGCCGTTCCGGGGGCACGCCGTGATG